>Ga0268262_10000582_pt1 | contig 47796 bp, 46 predicted proteins | sample TergutNc150P3_FD_190354 | JGI IMG/M metagenome (GOLD analysis project Ga0268262, IMG submission 190354) | Nasutitermes corniger P3 segment gut microbial community from laboratory colony in Florida, USA - Nc150 P3 (SPAdes) (version 2) | ecosystem: Host-associated > Arthropoda: Insects >... | reverse complement strand
CCCCCCACCAGTCTTCTCTGACTAAATTCCTACTCTTATTAACAACAGCGCTTTTACTCACACTCTCTTTTGCCTCGTGCAAAGATGCCGATCCCCAGCCCGCCATACCGAAAACAGCGACATACGAAAGCGAGGACGATGCAGGCAACATATATACACTGGTAATAACAGAAAGCGCAGCCAAAGCCGCATACACTCCGAAAGCCGGCGACACTTACACTCTTACAATTACTGATAAACATGGTACAACTAAAACAAGTAGAGGAACGGTTGCAGTAGACAGCAGCTTCTTTTCTTTAACGCCGAAAAAGGATGACGGTACTGACGGTGAGCCTTTTACCATAATAATCTTCGGTGAAGTCATGGCCGATATATCAGGGAATATAACATTAACAGACGGAAACATGGTATCTCCTCCGGATACAGGAAGTTTGAAACCTACTGATAACAGCGGTAACACCGGCGACAATAGCAATACATCGCTTAATGGAAAATGGAAAAATTCCACTGACGAAGTAACATTTTTTTCTTCTGGTATCTGCGTGTATGATAGTAAGGTTTATGGTCTGGGAAAAGGAACGTTTTCCACAAGCGGGAAAAGTTCAATCACATTTTCACCAACTCATTATTGGCGTGATATTTTTGACAGAGGTCCTATATGGTATTCAAAAAAAGATTTTGAAGATTGGGGGGTTGGTACTGTTGAGGACCGTGATGAATGGTTTAAGCCACGGGAAGGAACTTATTCTATAAACGGCGACACACTTACTTTAACAATAGAAAATTTGGTCACAGACACATCATTTACCAAACAACAGTAAACCCCGCACGGCTCGGCTAACAATCCGCGCAATCGGGGGTATTCCACCAGTCATCGGAGAGCTTCCCCGTGAAATCGGGGAGCTTCTCCGAGTCATCGGGAGAACTTTCCGAATCATCGGGAGAGTGTTCCCGATAGCCCGTTTTACGTTCAATTAATAAAGGATATGGCAGACAGATTACATCGCCTTCTCCTAGCAGAACGAGCGAGGCCAAATCGGCCAATGGTCAGAAATACAAAACGCAGTAATTCCCTAATACTTAACCCGCAAAAAATAAATATCGTCAGCAGGAGCAGAGCAAAACCCTTCCGATAAACAACAACAATCTTCCGGCGTCAGCGCAAACCCCTTACGGCGATTTAACGGCTGTGGACTTTATTTACGCTTTGGTGTGGCATTTATTGAATACACACCGCACATCGCCATAAGTGGTTTGCGCTGCCCGCCTGATGACTATTATGGCTTTCTGTTAAGAGCCTTCAACATTGAACGCTGTATCGAAAAGCATTACCCGCAATAATCAAGTATTTCTTGCAGGCGTATGGCAAAGCCCCTGCGGTGATCTTGGCGTGGATCGCCGATGCAGCCACGCCAAAGTGTGAGTAAATAAATGCCACGCCACTAAGCGCCGCAGGGGCTTTGCCATACACCTGTAAGAGATGATTGCTAATCTCCGTAAGGCCTTTTCTGTTATTTATGCCGTAACGTGTTCTACTTCAAAGTTTTTCTCTGTTTCAAATTCTTTATCAGTCTCATTAACTAAACAGCCTTCGTCAAATTTCTTCATTTCTTTTTCGGAAATAGCGCCTATTTCCAATAAATCTTTAGCTGATTGATGAACTGCTTCCAGTGCCTCGCTGTAATATTTTTTTCTCATAATAAAACTCCTATATCTCAATAAACTTACCGGATTGTACAGCCCTTTCAATCATTTCATCGGATAATTTCAAATATTTTTTTGCCAATGCTTTGTACTCCCTTGTTTCTTTCCGGTCTATATTGCTTCTATCTGACTTGGCAAAACCATAAACATAAAACAGCCGTTCTTCGCTTTTGAAAAATACGATTACCCTATAACCGCCCGATTTTCCTTCGCTTGACCTTGCAAGGCGTACTTTGTATACTCCGCCGCCGAGGTCGGCTTCCGCCTGTCCTGCCTCAAGGCTGTTTACCATTTCTCTTAACTCGCCGTCTGTGATACCTTCTTTATCAGCAAACCTCGTAAACCACGTATTCTTGAAAACTCTCACTTACAAACAATAACGTAAAAAGGACACACCTTCAAGTTAATAATTTAGGCAAAAAAAATAAGGGGTATGGCAAGGCCTTTCTTGTAATTCCCCATCTCTCTCTTACGGCGGCAGGGCAAGCCCCCTGCGGCGGTCGGTGTCGCAGCCTTTATTTACTGTGATAAGATAGATCGCTATTAAGGTTATTATTCAATATTGAAAGTTTCATTTTCTCTTGTGCGCCAAATACCGCCGCAGTGAGCTTGCCCCACCGCCTGAAAGAAATATTTGAACCTCAACCGAGCCGCAAAGCGGCGTCGAACCAAAGATTTGCGGTTCCTCTCTTGATTATTACTGATTGATATTTTTCCCTTGACGTATTAAACCATTTTTTATTATTATTATTCAAATGATGAGCGCAAACCCCGCCCATTTTAACTTAACGCAAACTGCAACGCGAAAAATGCTGAAAGCATTTTTCGCGCGTGATCCAGGCAACAGGCAACAGGCAACAGGCAACAGGCAACAGGCAACAGGCAACAGGCAACAGGCAACAGGCAACAGGCAACAGGCAACAGGCAACAGGCAATTATAAACATTTTTTAAATAACCGTGTCAATTATCCAATAGCATATAATCCCTCTCTTTTTAGCATTTCTTTTCAATCAATATGTTTTTATTCTCATTATTTTGGCAAAACGCCGTCTGTCAACAGCGGCTTTTTTATAAATCAGTTTATTGGAGGGTTTTTATGAAAAACATTTTCAAACTAATCGTTATTATCGCCATTGTATCGGTAATGGGATTTTCTTTCATTTCTTGCGGAGGAGGCGGCGGAAACGGCCCGGGCAATGATTCCCATGACAACAGCGTAATCATTACGCTTGGAAAGAATCAGGAATATGATAGTTATGAAAGTTTTTATAACATACCATCATCGGTAACCGTAGGAAAAATTACAGCAGGCGATGTATATACGTTAACTTATACATTCAAATCCAATGTGGCTATAAACGGTACTTTAACATTACATCTTGTTGATAATGCGAATGGGTGGAAAGAACTTTCAGATACTCAGGAAATTACACTTAATATACCGGCAAATACTAACAAATCCGGCACAATAACTTTTACTGCCAAAGAAACGGCGTCTGCTTCAACAGCAAATGCAAACATGATACATTTCTATATTTCGCCTACTAGCGCGGCAAGCAGCGCTCCGACATTGAATTTTTCCGCTTTTACTTTAGCGAAAGGCAGCGGCGGAACTACGGATATTGCTTCATTTACAGGAACATGGAACGCAAGCGGTAACCGTTCAATCGTTTTTAGCGGAAATACGTTTACCTATAAAGTTAATGGAACAACAACGTATTCAGGCACTTTCTCTGTTTCAGGTTCTACCATTACCTTTAACGAATCCAGCCTTGGAACGGCAAGCGGTAATTTTTCATTATCGGGAAATACGCTTACCCTTTCAAATCACACATGGGACAGCAGTGTAAACGGCACGTATACAAAAGACGGCGGAACCACAGGCGGCGGCGATACGCCTGTATCTTCATTTGCCGGAACATGGAACGCAAGCGGTAATCGTTCAATCGTTTTTAGCGGAAGTAACTTTACCTATAAAGTTAACGGTACAACAACCTATTCAGGCACTTTCTCTGTTTCAGGTTCTACCATTACCTTTAACGAATCCAGCCTTGGAACGGCAAGCGGTAATTTTACATTATCAGGAAATACGCTAACCCTTTCAAACCACACATGGGACAGCACTGTAAACGGAACGTATACAAAAGACGGCGGAACAATCGGCGGTGGTGGAAACGGCGAACCTACAGCATGGACAGCGGTAGCGAATACCACATTCGTTACTTCTCGCATCAACGCAATCGCCTATGGCAATAACAAGTTTGTCGCTGTAGGAGACAATGGAAAAATGGCTTATTCATCAGACGGCATAACATGGACGGCAGTTGGGGACAGCAAGTTTGGCAGCAGCTCTACTGATACTATCTATAGTATTACCTATGCCAACAACAAGTTTGTCGCTGGTGGAAGCGGTGGCAGAACAGCGTATTCATCAGACGGCATGAATTGGACGGCAGTTTCGGGCAGTATAACATCTAACCCGTCTATCAGAGGAATTGCATGGAGCAACAACAAGTTTGTCGCTGGGGGAACAGGAGCAAAAATTGCGTATTCATCAGACGGCACAATTTCATGGACAGCAGTTGGGGACAGCAAGTTTGAAATTAGTGGTACTCTTTATCAAATCAATGGTGTTGCATGGGGAAACAACAAATTTGTCGCAGTGGGAATGAATGGTAGAATAGCGTATTCATCGGACGGCACAACATGGACAGCAGTTACAGACAGCACGTTTGGTACTTCTACTATCTGGGGTATTGCTTATGACAACAGCAAGTTTGTAGCTGGAGGACAAAGTGGCAAAATGGCAACTTCAACTGACGGCATAACATGGACAACGGTAGCGGACAGCAAGTTCGGTACTTCCACAATCGATTACATTACATGGGCCAATAACAAGTTTGTCGCCGGAGGAAGCGGCGGTAAAATGGCGTATTCATCGGACGGAACAACATGGACAGCAGTTGGGAACAGCACGTTTGTTTTAGCTAATATTCAGGGCATTGCCTATGGTAATAACAAGTTTGTCGCCGTCGGAGGCGATCCGGGAGAAGACGGCAAAATAGCGTATTCATCCGGTAATTAAAATCAGTTTTAGGAAATGGGAACAGTTTCCAAATCGTTCGGGACATTCCCCGAGCCGCCCGGGACACTTTCCGGGCCGTCGGGGGTGTTCACCGTAAGGCACGGTTTACGATACGGACTTTCCGTGTCGCAGACCGTGCGGCCCGTTTAACAGTACGGGCAGTTCGTATTACAATACGGACGGCTCGTATTGCAATACGGACGGCTCGTATTCCAATACGGACGGCTCGTATTGCAGTACGGACGCCTCGTATTCCGGTACGCATGGCGTGTACTGATTAAATTTATTAGGAGAGACTTATGCCGCAGACAGATTACATACCCCGAAATGACAAGGAATTTGAGCAATTTTTCAGGAATATCGTCGATTATGTCATTGATAACAACGCACGATGGAAGCATATCCCGAAAGACGACGTTGATATCTTCGAAGACCAGTTCAGTCAATGGAACACCGCCTACGAAAAGACCCTTGTACCCCACATTCCGCAACTAACCGCCGAAAAAAACCGTGTGCGCCTCTCCACCGAACGGGCATTGCGCCATTTCGTGAACCGTTTCCTGCGTTTCGAGCCCGTAACCGACCTTGACCGTGACAAAATGCTTATTCCCAACCGTGATTTGATACGCACGCCGCACATCGACGTAAAAGAAGTCGTGGAGTTCGAGCTCAAACTGCGCAATATCCGTGAGGTGCTTGTCAACTTCTGGATTAAAGGACAAACCCACAAAGCGAAACCCTTAGGCTACGACGGCGCAGTTATCGTCTGGGACGTCCTCGACACTCCACCCGCAACAGTCGGCGACCTCACCCTCCACACAATGGCAAGCCGCACCCCCCACGCCCTCGAGTTCGACGAGACCGAGCGAGGCCGCACAGTCTACATCGCCCTCTCATGGCAGAACGAACGCGCCCAAATCGGCCAGTGGTCATAGATACAAAACGCAGTCATACCCTAACAGTTAACCCGCAAATACTGATAATCGTCAGCAGGCGCAACGCAAAGCCCCTACGGTGCTTAGTGGCGTGGCATTAGTCTACGCATGCTTTGGCATGGCTGCATCGGCAATACACGCCAAGATCACCGGCAGGGCTTTGCTCCGCTCCTGCAAGAAATATTCGATTATTGCGGGTTAACACTTTTCAAAGCAGAGTTATGTGCCAACTGCTGAATAATTCCGGCAGAAAGCCATAACAATTTTTAGGCGGGCAGCGCAAAGGCCTTACGGCGATGTACGGTGTGGATTCAATAAAGGCGAGGCCAAAGCCTCCGTAAATAAAATCCACAGCCGTTGAATCGCCGTAAGGCCTTTGCGCTGACGCCGGAAGATCGTTATTGCTATTCTCCTTAATAATGGAAAACAGCGTTTTTTCCGATATAATAACAAACAATGAATAATTTATTGGTATTATACGGCGGCAGCCTGTCCGGCGAAGCCTTCGAGCCGCTTTATGACGGCAAAAACAACGTCAGCCTGGCGGTAAAGCAGGCGCAAGAGTTCCCCGGCGTAAAAAAAACAGTCTTTCTCGCCGCACAAGGCGATTTTTCTTTTCTGACAGACGTACAAATCGAACAAAGAGAAACGTGGACAAAACGGAGCGTACTGGAAAAGATTTCGGAATTGCAAACAGACTTCGACTGCATTTATTTCGCCTACGCCGACTGCCCCTTCCTTGACCCGGCGCTGGCAGGCGCTATCGCCAAAAGGCACTTGCGCTACTCCGCCGAATATTCTTACGCCGACGGCTGGCCCTACGGCCTCGCCCCCGAAATACTGTCCCCGGGAACAGCCGGAATCCTCGCCAAAATACTCATAGACGACGAGCCTGTAGAAAGAGACACGCTTTTTTACGTCATTCAGAAAGACATCAACGCCTTTGACATCGAGACCGAAATCTCGTCCGTAGATTTACGCTGCCACAGAATTAACTTCTGCGCCGACTCCAAAAGAAACCTGCTGCTTCTGAATAACTTTATCACCGCAAACGGCAAGCTCCCCTGCGCCTCCGATGTCGAGCGCATTATCGAGAAACAGCCTGAAATACTGCGCACACTGCCGAACTTCTACCCCATTCAGGTTTACGGCGGATGCCCTCAAAAATGCGCAATTTGCCCCTACCCTACAGTTACTGACGCACAGGGGCGCAAAGATTTTATAGACGTTGGACGCTTTACAGAGCTTCTCGATAAAATCGCCGCCTTTTCAGGGGACGCAGTTATCGACCTTTCACTTTGGGGCGAGTTAAGTCTTCACCCGCAGAAAATGGAATTGATAGAAGCGGTCGTTTCAAGAAACTGCCTCGCCTTGGTTATCGAAACGTCTGGGCTTGGCTGGACAGCGGCGGAAATTGAAAGAAGCCTTGAGCTTTCAAAAAGTTACGAAAAAAGAAAGAACCCTCTCCCTCCCCTTTCATGGATTGTCTCTCTCGATACCGCAGACCCTCAGCGTTACAAGGAACTGCACGGCGGCGGATTTGCCGAAGCGTCCGACTGCGCAAAAAAACTTCTTTCCCTCTTTCCCAAAGATTGTTATGTGCAGGCAGTCAGGCTCAAGGGCTTTGAAGACGACACTGAAAAGTTCTACCGTTACTGGAAAGAAGCGGCTCCCTCCGAAAAAAACATCATTATTCAAAAGTACGACGATTTCTGCGGCGCTTTGGAAAAGCAACAGGCTTCGGATATATCTCCCGTTATACGTCAGCCATGCTGGCATATTATGCGGGATATGCCCATTTTAATTGACGGTTCTGTTCCTTTATGCAGAGAAGACCTTACGGCCTTAAAAGACGGTGAAAAAAACGGAATGCTCGGCAATGTATTTACAGATTCACTTGAAAGCGTCTGGCAAAACGGAATGCCGCCTTATATTGAACACTGTAAAAAAAATTATCCTAAACTATGCCCGGAGTGCGATGAATACTATACCTACAACTTTTAATGAAAAAATAACGCGTTATACCGCCGTAGGCGGAAAAGAGCGCATTGCCTCAACAGGTATTTCCGCTGTAATACTGAACCGACCGGGGCTTCCGCGCAGATATTTGTTTCAGGAAATTGAAAAAACCGGATTTGACAATGTAATATCAATTGAATCCAGCGCGCCTCATTACGATATCGAAGAATTGTCCGGGCGGTTTCCCTTTGTGCGTTTTATCCTGCCTGAAAAAGAAATAAATCTTGGAGAACAGATAAACATTGCGGCCTGTGAAATTGAAAGCCCGCTTTTTTTTGTTATGCGAAACGACATGAAAATTGTCGCCGGGGGAACCGCGAGGCGGATGGCTGAACGGTTATACACTGATTTTGAAGAAGCGAATACGCCAAATCACGAAGCAGATGAAAAGAAAACAAGTTTTATTAGGCTTTGCACCGTTCCCGTTATCATGAATTCTAATTATGAAATACTGCCGTCCTTATCCGCGCCTATGACTCACCGCAAGAAAATAAAAACAGTTTTAATGGAACCTCAAGCAGACGGAGACTTAAGTCTCTATCCTTTTGACGGAATCGGAATATACGACCGACAGCGTTTTATTCAAATAGGCGGATATGACACAACGCTTGACAAGATTCATTGGCAGTTAATGGATTTCGGTTTCCGCGCATTTTTGTGGGGAGAAGAAATTGCTTTTAACCTGCACTATAAAATTTCCTATGACGGAGAACTGCCTTCCGAAGACTTTACGGCGGAAGACAGTTACAGGCGGTTCTACCTGAAAAATATTGCGCCCGTATTCCGCGGTGATTACGCTTATCTGCCTTTTTACAGGTTCCTTTCATTCCTGAACAAATCGGAAGACGATTTCTTTCCCGCGTGGGAAGAATTCCTGCAAAGCAGAAAATGGGTCAGGAAAAACAAATACAGATGGAGGCTGGACGCCCGCGGCGCGACAGCCATGTGGGACACGTTAAAACATGGAGAATAAATTGACGGCGGTTGTATTGCAGGCGCGCCTTGATTCAAAACGTCTTCCCGGAAAAGCCATGCTTCCCCTTGACGGGAAACCGCTATTATTCCGCGTAATGGAAGCATTAAACAGTATTCCCGCGGATTTAAGAATACTTGCCTGCGCGGAAGATTCCCTTTCCGCTTTTGCTCCGTTGGCGGAAGAAGCCGGTTTTCAAACATTCGCAGGTCCAAAAGAAGACGTTCTTGACCGTTTTTGTAGAGTAATAAGCCATTTTTCGCTGAAACGCGTTATCAGGGCGACAGGAGACAACCCCTTTGTCTTTGCCGATGCCGCAGCGGCTATTAACGCGGAAGGCTTCGCGATAAACGCCGATTATTCAGGCTATGCGGGACTTCCTTACGGCGCGGGAACAGAGTCAATTTGCGCGGACGCTCTTCTGCGCGCCGGAAAAGAAGCGTCCTCTCCGTTTGACCGCGAGCACGTCTGCCCGTATTTATACACTCACCCCGAATTTTTTAAACTTCACCGCCCTCTGGCTCCTCTGCGCTGGCAGGGTCCGAATATCCGCCTGACTGTAGACACTCAGGAAGATTATGAGCGCGCAAAAGAACTTTACGCCGCGCTCAAGATTGAACAGCATTGCCGTTATGGATATGTTATAATTAATACATATAATTCGCTTATTAATCTAAACGAAACAAATCGCGCCCGGAGGTAATTTTTATGGAAGGAAAAGGGATTATAATTGTTGTTCCGGCTTTTAAGCCAAAGCGGGGCGGAGGACATCTTGTCAGGTGCATGAAACTTACTGCGGATTTGCGCAGTATCGGAAAACAGGCTGTCCTTTTTGTTTCTTCACAAACAGATCCAAACCTGTTTTTTCAATCAATGAGCTTTAACTCGCAATGGCGTATAACAGAAGACGATTTAAAACAATTTACTCCCGGCGCTGTCGAACTGGTCATTGTAGACCGTTTTCAGACGCCGCAGGACGAGCTTTTGCGCTGGAAAGAAACCGCGCCTGTAATCGGAATTGACGAAGGCGGCGCATACAGGGACAATTTCGATTTTTTAATTGACATTTTAGCACCGAAAAATTTTCATACGCCCCCTGCAAATATCACATCCGTCTCCCTGTTAAAATTTCCCAAGCTGCTTCTAAAAAAACAGGACGCGGACAAAAAAATAAAAGTACTTATCAGTTTCGGACACGAAGATAAAACAGAACTCGGAATTGCAGTCGCTCATGAGCTTTCCGGCCGGAATACTAAAGGTGATATGGATGTAGTTTTATTAAAAGGAGTTCTTAATACTTCAAATTCTACATTACAAAATGTCCGCGTCATTGACGTTATTCCAAACCTTGAAGAACATCTTGGCGAATACGACGTTGTCTTTACCCATTACGGCATTACAGCATACGAAGCGCTATACGCGGGAACAGCGGTCTTACTGGTCAACCCGACCGCGTATCATGAAAAACTTTCCAAAGCGGCGGGTTTCTTTACGGTTAAAAAAATCCCGAAAATAAATAAATCCTTCGTAGAAAAACTTAAAAACCGCTGCGCCAAACAGACGGCTGAACTTGAACTGGGCAGGGAAAACACGGATCTTCCCGGTTTGATTAACGGATTTTCACCGCAGGTAAACCGCCGCTGTCCCGTATGCGGCGAAAATCAGGCAAAAAACAGCATCGCGCGCTTTACAGAACGCACATTCCGCAGATGCGGAAAATGCGGCTTAATTTATGTGGACAGAACCGCTCCTCCGTTAATTGAATATGGGGAGGAGTATTTCCTTGAAAATTATAAAAAGCAGTACGGAAAAACATACCTTGAAGATTTCCCCCATCTTATCGCATTGGCAAAACGCCGTCTTGCAAAAATAAAGTCATTAATGCGCGTTATAAAGGATAAAACCATTTTGGACATCGGCTGTGCATACGGCGCGTTCCTTGTTGCGGCAAAAGAGGCGGGTTTTTCCCCCTGCGGCATTGATCCGGCGCGGGAAGCAGTCCGTCATGTGCAAAAAAAACTGCGCATTACCGTAGTGCACGGCTCCTTTCCCTATTCATGGCTTCCGGTTCCCAATTCGCCTGATTCCTCGCAATACGACGTTGTTACAATGTGGTATGTAATCGAGCATTTTGCGGACAGCCAAAAAGCCTTTATTGAAATACAGAAAGTACTTAAACCGGGCGGCATCCTTGCCCTTTCAACTCCCTCTTTTTCGGGCGTATCGGGACGTTCTTCGCTTCACAGGTATCTTGAAAAAAGCCCGGCCGACCACTTTACAATCTGGTCGCCTAAAATGTGTAAGAAAGCGCTCTCGCTTGCTGGTTTTAAGGTTAAAAAAATTGTAATAACCGGACACCACCCGGAGCGTTTTAAGTTTTGGGGGAAACTTGCAGGGAGCAAAATAAGCCCGTTTTACTGGGTTATTCTCCTGATAAGTAAAATATTCCGTCTTGGAGATACTTTTGAGGTTTACGCTGTAAAAAAGTAGATGTTTACTTCTCCCACCCTTCAGGATACAGCGTTATCCGCACAGGGCCGCTTGAAAGTATTTCACGGCAGAGAGCCTTTAAATCTTCCGGAGTAACATCCCTTATTACGTCCGGCCGTCTGTTAAGCCTTGAAAGAGGCGTGTTATAAAGAACGGATGAATTAGCGTAGCTTTGGGCGATGTGTATGTTCCTTTGAATTGAACTCTCATGCTCCATTAAAACAGCCTCTTTTGCTTTGCTGAAAGTATCGGCATTGATGTCATTTTTTACGGCGGCAAGGCAATCCTGCACCGCGGCAATAAGTTCGTCGGTTCTCTCGGGGCTGCATTGAAAATAAACGCTGAGCGAATATTCACTCTGCGGGATTACGGAAACATACGCTTCAGAAAAAATTGAATACACTCCGCCCAGGTTTTCACGTATTTCATCCGTAAACATAATGTCGAGATATTCCGTCAAAACGGCGGCTGTCTGGTTTTTCTTCTCGTCAAAACCCGAAGGACCGTCCGCAAACCATGTAAGGTAGACAAGGCTTCTTTCGTCCCTGCCCTTATAAATAACGTGATCGCTCTCCTTAGGGCGTATAATTCCGGGATTAACCCATGCGTTCATCGAATCTGCTTTCGGGATTGAAGCAAGGTAAACGGTCAGGTACTCAAGCATTGTTTCAGTATTAATGTTCCCCGTAAATATAAAAGTATAATCGGCCGGGTTAATACAGTAGTCAAGAAAATCAATAGCCTGTTCTATCGAAACTTTATCCATGTCTTCAAGTTCAAGAGGTTTAAAAAGTGGGTGGTTGCCGCTGACTATCCTGTCCAACTCGCGCACAAAAACTCTCTGCGGATCATCTTCGATATGGGCAAGATTTGTCCTGTACTGGTCAAGCATCGCGGCAACCGCTTTTTTATCAACCGAAGGCGATGTAAAGAAAAGATGCAGCATTTCAAAAAATGTTTTTAAATCCTGCGTAACGGACGAGCCTTGAAAGCCCCGGTAATAGTTTGAAACCCAGAATGAAAACGATACCTGTTTTCCTGCCAGTTTGTTTATTAACTCAATTCGCGAATACGGTCCAAGCCCCGACACATTAATCATTTCAGAAGCCAGAGAGGCTGAAATAAACACGTCCCGCGCCGCGTTTGCTGTTCCGCCTCTTGCCATAGCGTAAAAAATAATTTCGTTGTTTTTGTTTTCCGTCTCTTTAAGTATTACGTTAGCTCCGTTGGATAAAACTATTTTTTTCGCTCCTGTCTGCGCGTCAGTTTCCTGCGACACAATCTTTCCCGCGGAAGGAACATTATCCAGCAACTCGCCTGAAACAAAAACTTCCTGCCTTGCGGAAAGCGCGGCGTTTTCTGTCTCGCGGAATAATTCCTTTATACGCTGCGCGGACGGAAGACTTCCCGCTTCTGCCTGAGGCGCAAGCAGGAATACAACGATATCGTCAACCGAAAAAATACCGGCAATCGCGGCGGCAATTTCATTAACGCCGATTCCGGGAAGCAGTTTGTTTACCGCGTCAACCTCCCACTCTATGTCCGCCATGTCTTCGCCTGTCAGAAAATGGGAAATAAATCCGTTTTGGAAAAAACGCGAATCGCGCCTGTCTTTCTCGGATAACAGGTTTTCCATATATGAGAGAAGATTCAATTTTGCGCGGTCAAGTTCGTTTTGCGTAAATGCAAACCGTTTTATTGATTCTTTTTCAAGCAGCAGTTCTTTTAACGCCTCCTCAGCCTTGCCGTTTTTGGGCTGCGTTCCCATAGAAAAAAATCTTGATCTCCCAGACCAGCGCCAGATGCCTCCCCAGTAATCGGTTGCGGCAGCTTCGGGATCGGAAGACGCTTCATTAAAACGAATGTCTAACATGGTTTCTATTAAATAATCAATTACAGATTCACGGTAGTACGCAAGGGTTCCCCTTGGAACGCCGGCGTTCTGTTTGAAATAGATCATAAAGCTCGTAGACGTAAGTTCACTGTCGGTAATTATTTCCGCATGGAAATTGCCGCTTACAGGCGGCGGAAGCTCATAATACGGGCGGTTCACAGGCTCTACAGCCGCTTTCATTTTAAAATGATCCGCAAGTTCTTTTTCAAGCGTCTTACCGTCAAAATCGCCTACAAAGACAAGAGCCATATTGTCGCTTGTGTACCAGCGGTCATAAAAACCTTTAAGCTGAGGCGAAACCGCGTTTTCAATAACTGATTGAAGCCCGATAGGCTCCCTGTCCGCATAAGCTGAACCTTTAAAAAGTATGGGAAGCATTATCTTCCTGGCCCTGTCCATAGCGCCAAGCCTTGTGCGCAATTCTTCAAGGATAACGCGGCTTTCGCTTTCAACATCTTCCTGCAAAAAACTGACGGCGCGCGTCCAGTCGTCAAGGATCGCGAGCGCCCTTTCGGGTATCCGCTTTACTCCGCCCGATACTTCCACAGGCACGTCAAAGTTATAAACGGTTTCATTGTAGGAAGTGTACGCGTTCGCATCCGCTCCAAAACGCATTCCAAGAGACCGGAGGTATTCAATAAGTTCAAGTTTAGGGAAACGTTCCGTATCGTTAAATGCAAGGTGTTCGACAAAGTGCGCCAAACCTCTTTCATCTTCTCTTTCAAGCACGGAACCCGCGTTTACCGCAAGCGCAAGATGAGCGCGGTTTTCCGGACGCCGGTTTTCCAGAATGTAATAGCGCAGCCCGTTCGGGAGCGTTCCCGTTAACGCCCTGCCCGTCAAAGGCACTTTATCTGTTTCTTTGCCCAAACCCGCGTAATCATCAGAATAAGACACCGCGCCCGCAAGAACCAGCATAACGATAAAAAATACGCTTCCCGCAAAACGATTTATTTTATTTTTCAATTGCCCGCTCCTTACCGTAAATCCGCCATATACCTTGAGGCAGTTAAATCATCATTTTCATTCATTTCGTAATTAAGCATTTCCTTGCGGTATTCTTTTTGTTTTTTTTCTTTTAGTTTTTCCATTATCTTTAAATCTTTTTGAGCCTCAAGGTATAATCCTCGTTTTTCTTCCACTACAATCTCTGCCTGCGCGGCTTTTTCGGTAAGCCGCAGCGCTTCCTGATCAAGCCTTATTATATAATTTTCCCATGCGTCAGTCTCCCTAATATCGACAAACCTCTGTAACGCGGCGTTATGCTTTTTTACGGCAGTTTCCTTTATCTCGTTTTCTATCTTGTTAAGGATACTGACAGCCTGTCCAAGGGCGACTTTACATTCCTCTTCCCTGAATTTACGAAGCTGCATTACATTTTCAAGTTCGAATTTGAATCTTTTCATAACGCGCTGACAGCCGGCAATGACGAGAACAGGGACGCGACACTGTCAACCGTCATCGCAGAATTTGCGGCCGGAAGCTGTACCGCAGTTCTTTGCGGTTTTACCCTTCGCAGGGCGCCGCCTGCCGCGGCAAGAAGTTTTTCATTACTATCCGCCATTTCTTCTTCAGGAATATCAACTCCCGTTATTTCCGACATAAGATTTAAAGTTTCTTCCAGAGTTGAAGGCTCGTCAACCTCCTGAATAAGGAAATCTTCAATCTGACCGTGTTTTGCTATCGCATAATCAATTTCAGGGTTTGAACCCTGATGATAAGCTCCCACATTGATAAGGTATTCGGCTTTTGAATAAACCGCCATTGCCCTTCGTATTTCTCCCGCGGCTATTTTGGAAGACAGTCCCGATACATGGGGCGCAAGACGCGAAATGCTTTGCAGAACGTCAATCGCCGGATAATGGTAATTCTGCGCAAGATCACGGGAAAGGACTATATGCCCGTCCAGAATACCTCGGACAGTATCGGCGACAGGTTCGTCCATATCGTCTCCGTCTACAAGTATTGTGTAAAAACCCGTTATACTGCCCTTGTCGGAAGTTCCCGATCTTTCAAGAAGTTTCGGCATGGAATCAAACATACTGGGAGGGTATCCTCTCTGAGCCGCCGGTTCTCCTGACGCAAGGCCTATTTCCCTTATGGCGCGCGCAAACCTTGTAACCGAATCAAACAAGAGCATTACATCCTTTCCCTGATCGCGGAAATATTCCGCGATGGCAGTCGCCACATAGGCTCCGCGAAGCCGTGCAAGAGGCGGAGAATTGGAAGGCGTTACAACCAGTACGCTTTTGGCAAGTCCTTCCGGGCCAAGATCGTTTTCTATAAAATCATTTACTTCGCGTCCGCGCTCGCCTATTAAAGCTACAACGTTGACATCCGCCGTTGTGTTACGCGCAATCATTCCTAAAAGCGTCGATTTTCCTACGCCGGAACCCGAGAAAATACCGAGTCTCTGCCCCTTGCCGACTGCAAGAAGCCCGTCAATCGCCCTTATTCCAGTTGAAATACGCTGAATAACGCGCTTTCTTTTTAACGGGTCAGGAGGACTGGCCAGCGCGGGATACATGCAGACAGAAGCGATGTCTCCCTTGTCATCAATGGGGTTTCCAAGAGCGTCAAGGACGCGCCCCAAAAGCTTGTCAGATACCGGAACTTCAAGGCGTGATCCGAGAGCCACAACTCTGTCTCCGACTTCAATGCCGTCCGTTTCTTCAAATGCCATAAGCTGGACAAATTCATCCCTAAGTCCTACGACTTCCGCTCTTATCTGTCCCCTGCCCTTTGGAGCCACAATTCTGCATATTTCGCCTATAATTGCCTGAGGTCCCCTGCTTTCTATCAATAACCCATGGACTTTTGTGACTCTGCCGGTACATTTTATTGTGTCGGTACGCTCCGTGTAATCAAGATATTTTTTAAAAATTGAAGTTTCCATGAAGCCCCTCCTTCTTCATGTCTGCCTGTAATAAATTAAATTATTTGGCCGGCTCCTGGTCTGTTTTTCTTCTGAACGCGGTCAGAATTTCCTTGTCTCCCTTTCTCTTGCCCTTCATGCCCATTGTGGCGAGCGCCGCAAGAGCGGCAGACGCGGTCAGGGCGGCATTCGCGGCCGATGCTAATTCAGGGTCTTCTTCTTCTTTTGGAGCTTCCTCGGCGGCGGCTTCCGTTGCGGCAGTTTCCGCTACAACAGCGGCAGCGCCCATTAATGCGGAAGAAGCCGCAAGATCCGCATTCAAATTAGCGGTTCTTATAACAGGCTGCGGTATATTTGCGTTCATTGTTGATTTTATCGGAGATACTTCCAGTATCTTATTTTCAAGCTCCGCAAGCTGGCTTGAAATTCTTGCGTCAATTTCGCCAAAATCAGTTTCTATTATACAGCCGCCTGAATCTACGGTAGAATCTTCAACAACCTGAATGGAATTAGCGCCTTCTACAAGTTTGATAAATTCATCCTTGTGGTCTGTCGCCATCTGTAAATCAACCATATTAACCCTGATTATTACGCTGCCCTTTCCTTTTATTTTCCGCAGGGACTGTATAACATTTGAAACTATAACATCGCGCTGGTTTTCCGAAATAGTTTTTATTACTTTACGCGCAATAAGAAGCACAAGGTCAATAATCTCCTGCTCCGTCTCGTTTAAAATTTCAACGCGTTTATTCTGCGCCCTCTCAAGCATCACCTGCGTTCTTTGAACCAGCCTTTCTACTTCGGTTTTTCCCTCGTCGTACCCTTCCTGTCTGCCTTCTTCACGGCCTTCTTCGCGCGCCTTTTTGCGTTCGCCTTCAAGAGACTGTCTTACTTCATTTTCAATTTCAGCCGCTTTTTCTTTTGCTTCATTGATAATTTTCTCAGCTTCAATTTCCGCATCCTGCTTTATTACCGCGGCTTCATCCGTACGGCGTTTAACTTCCTGAAAAGCCGCATCCTGGGCGTTCTTGACAATATTTTCCGCTTCCACTCTCGCGTTAGCGTTCATTATCTCTTTTTCTTCTTCCCAGTGTACCCTGAACGCTTCCGCGTCACGGCGGAGATCATCGGCTGTGGGACCTTTATATTCTTCAATGCTGTCTGTATTTTCAACCGTTTCTTCCGCTTGAATCAAATGCGCCATTTCGGGAAAAGAAGTGGGAGATTCAATTACAACTTTGTCATCAAGCTTTACAAGCTCGTTAGGTCTAAATACAGCCTTTAACATAAAAATCCTCATTTGACTTGTGAGGCAGCCATACCGGTTACCTCACAAGATTTGCAGTCTTTATACAACCAACTCGTCTTCACCTGCGCGAGCGACAACAATTTCGCCCGTATCCTCAAGATGCCGGATAATGGACACTATCTTTTGCTGCGCTTCTTCAACATCCTTTAGCCTTATCGGACCCATATACTCCATATCTTCCTTAAGCATACTTGCCGCGCGTTTACTCATATTCTTGAATATCTTGTCCTGTACCTGCGAATCTACGGATTTAAGCGCTTTTGAAAGCTCCTGAGAGTCCACTTCGCGCATAACTTTCTGGATTGCGCGGTCGTCAAGCATAACAATATCTTCGAATACGAACATCCTCTTCTTGATCTCTTCCGCAAGTTCCGGATCTTCGTCTTCAAGAGCCTCGATAATCTGTTTCTCTGAAGCGCGGTCAACAAGGTTCAGTATTTCAACTATACTTTCAACGCCGCCCGCCGCCGTATAATCTTCACTTGATAACGAAGAAAGTTTCTTTTCAAGAACGCGTTCTACTTCGCGCAGTACTTCCGGGCTTGTCCTGTCCATTGTCGCTATACGCCGCGCCACATCGCTTTGCACCTCATGCGGCAGACTCTGCAAAATAATAGAAGCCTTGTTCGGTTCAAGATAAGCGAGGATAAGCGCTATTGTCTGCGGATGTTCCTGCTGAATAAAGTTTAAAAGGTGCGCCGGGTCTGTACGACGTATAAAGTCAAAAGGCCGCACCTGAAGGCTTGACGTCAGCCTGTTAATAATGTCGATCGCCTTCTGGCTTCCGAGCGATTTTTCCAGAAGCTCCCTTGCGTAATCAATGCCGCCTGTGGAGATAAACTGATTAGCCATCATCAGTTCCTGGAATTCCTGCAGGATGGCATCTTTCTGCTCGGCGTCAATTGTTTCAAGACGCGCTATTTCAAATGTTATTGTCTCAATTTCATCTTCGCGCAGGAATTTAAAAATTTCTACGGAAACTTCGGAACCGATTGTTACGAGAAATATCGCCGCTTTCTGCCGGCCTGTAAATTCTTTTGCGCCTTTCTTTTTGGAGCCGGTTGCGGCGGCTCCGGGAACTATTGCCGTCTTTGCCATTTTCTATTCCTCCAAAAGCCAGGTTCTGATGAGCTGCGCTACGTCTTCCGGATGTTCTTTTGCCATGTTGATGGCTGATTCCATCAACTCCATCCTTGTGCGCTCTTCCATGGAAATGGATACGTCCATTCCCTCCTGTTCCGCTTCGGCCATGGCGCTCTCGCGGAGCATTTGCTCCCTGCGGGCCCTTTCTTCTTCGGAAAGCCGTCTCCTGCGTTCCATTTCGCGGGAGATCATCCTGAACAATATAAACCCAAACAACAGTAAAATCAACCCGGAAAGGAATATTATCACCGTTGTCTGTATTTGTTTCTTCCTGAAATACGCGGCGTCTTCCGATTTAAATTCGTCCCTGCGGTCAAACGGAATGTTTGTAACGGTAACGGAATCCTGCCTTGCCGAATTATACCCGACAGCGTCTCGTATTAAAGCCTGCGCTTTGCGCAAATCTTCTTCCGAAACAGGGGTATACTCACGTTCTATTGAACCTTCAGTCGTAATAACCGGATTGCGTTTATCGTCATATTTCCATTTCCACGTTCCGTCTATATTTACTGAAACCGTTATGCGGTCAATCTGCGGGCTTTTTTCTCCCTGCGTTACGCGCTTGTTAAGCTCTTCGTTATGCGTCCTTGTCGTCTGGTTCATCTCTCCGTAAAGGTTATTCATATCCTTAAAAGCGGGAGGCGTCTGTCCTTCAACTCCGGCGGGACCTTCCGGGTTAAAACCCGTTCCTTTCCAAGTTGTCTGTGAAGTGCTTTCAGAAACGGTAACCGATTCTGTGCGGATTGAATCGTCATATGAAAGACCCGGCGTCTGGGGTTTTATGATAATGGGAGTAACTTCATTTTCAGTAAAAGATTTAGTTGACATATCCATTTCAATTTTGATATTCAGATCCCTCACGCGGTCTGAAGAAAATGTAAGCTGAAGCGCGTTAAGCACAAGCGCACGGTATTTTGCTTCCTGAGTCATGATGAATTTATTCTCGCGTTCTATAAGATTCTGCCTGTCAATTCCGGCCATTCCTTCAAAATCGTTGAGCACAAGCCCCCTGTGATCCGTTATGACAATATTTTCTGCCTTAAGCCCTTCAATGGCAAATTGAAGAAGTTTTTGTATACCTTCGATCTTCTTGCGGTTTTCAGTAATATCGCTTCCGGGTTTCGGAATAATAATAACGCTTGCTGTAACGGGATTCTGATCCGCAATGAAAAGCTCGCGCTTAGGCCAGACAATTTCGACAGTTGTATTGTCTACACCGTCAATTGATTTGATATGCTCGGTAACCATTCCTCTCAGGGCGCGTTGTAAATTTACGTTGCGTTCCATATCGGTAATAGTCCAGCGTTCCCTGTCAAAAACCTGCCAGGGATCAATCCCCGAAGGAATTAAATCTTCCCTTATCAGGATTGCCCTCATGCGCCTTGCTGTAGGTTCATCAGGAACCTGCACAATGCCGTTAGGACTTACGGAAACTTTAACGCCCTCCTGGGCTATTCTAAGTTCAATTCTTTCCCGTACCGCTTCATCCCTGATCGGCGCGTCAATTACGGATACCATAACCGGCGTTGATGAAACCCTGAAAAGCGCGAATACTACCGCGATCACAATAATACCGACAACAGCCAGAATAATCTTCTGTTGTACTGTCCACCCTTCCCATAAAACGGCGGCCTTTGTCATTAGTTTTTTGAAAAATTCGTTCATGTCCCCTCCCATGAAATATTTGCTATCTTGTATTTATTATGTCTCTCCAGCCTTGAACAAGCCTGTTTAAAACATTCCGCGTAATGTTCAGCGCCATGCTCGCTTCAGCCTGGGCTATTGTTATATCATGAATATCAACGGAATCAGGATTAATAATCGCTTCTTTTTCAAGTTCGCTTACATGCTGCTGTACTCCCGATACTTTATCCAGCGCCTGCAGCATGGCGTGTTCAAAAGTGCCCGCTCCCGTTACGTGCTCTGCGCCGATCTTTTTTTCCAGCGCGATTACTTTGTTCCCGCTGCCGAAATACGGACTGTCCGGCGGCAGCATATGCTTCGGATGAGTGCGAATCATTTCCGCCGCATAATTTTTCGCCGCTGCCGCGCTGATAAAAGCTTCATTGCTGAATATTGTCATAATTCCCTCCCGTAATCTTTTATGTTATTTTGAACCTATTTCCAGCGCGCGCTGGAACATTGACTTTGACCCTTCAATTATAGAAGCGTTCGCCTCATACGACCGCGAGGCGGAAATCATGTCCACCATTTCCGTAACCACATCGACATTCGGCAGTTCAACATAACCCTGCCTCGGTCCCGACTGTATCGCGTCAGGATGCGTAGGGTCCCACCTGTATGTATGTTCTGTCTTATTATCTTTTTGAATTTCCGCAACGCGCACGCCTTGCCCGATCCCGTTATCCATTATTTCGGGAAGGAAGGGAGATCTCCAGTACGGGCTGTCTACTCTGGGCCTCATTATGACGCGGCTTCTCTTGAAAGGGCCGCCTTCCGTAGTGCGGGTGGTGTTAACATTCGCCATGTTATCCGCAATAACGTCAAGCCTTACCCTGTTTGCGCTTAACCCTGTAGCCGCTATGTTTATTGAACTGAAAATACCCATCTACCGCCTCCTGACAGTAATTATTAGCCTCTTAATACCTGATTTATCTGGCTGAATTCAAACGCCGCAGCCTGCGTTAAAAGCGTATAGGTCATCTGATTCTCTGTAGCAAGCATGAATTCCTGTTCCGCGTCAACGTTGTTTCCGTTGTTGTTATAGGTACTGGTATAGTCAAGCACGCGTCTGATTTCAACATCGCGGTAATCCCTTTCCTTCCAGTTGGGTATATGTTTCGGATTAGTCAGGGTTAACTCCAAAGCAGGTCTCTCATTTTCGCTTTCCAGCGCCCGTTTTAATTCGCTTTCAAAATTGACATTTGAGCGCTTAAAGTTGGGAACATCGGCATTGGCAAGGTTATTGGCAATAACCTGACGGCGGACTGTGCTTGCGTCCATTGCGCGGTGAAGCACATCAACGGTTTTGGCAAATGTATTCATAAAAAACTTCCTCCCTTATTAAGCATCGGCAAAAGCCGAAAATCCCTTTACAGAATATACCTGCCAAGGTCCTGATCTTTGACTATTTCAGCCAATTTTTCATTTACATAATCTACGGTAATGTTTATTTCCGCAGGAGCTATATCAGACGCTTCAAATGACAATTCCTCAAGCAGCGTTTCCATTATTGTATGAAGGCGGCGCGCTCCTATATTTTCCAGTTTTGAGTTAACTTCCGCCGCAAGGGCCGCCAAATGTTCAATAGCCTCATTTGTAAAGCTTAATTTAATATCTTCCGTCGCAAGCAATTCAATGTACTGTTTTATAAGCGCGTTTTTAGGCTCCGTTAGAATACGCAAAAAATCTTCCTTGCCAAGCGAATCCAGTTCCACCCGCAGGGGAAACCTTCCCTGTAATTCGGGAATAAGGTCTGAAGGTTTGCTGATATTAAAAGCGCCCGCCGCTATAAAAAGAATATGGTCTGTGTTGACAGGCCCCCACTTTGTATTGACTGTAGCGCCTTCAACAATCGGAAGTATGTCGCGCTGAACCCCTTCGCGGGAAACGTCATGCCCGCCTCCCCTGTCGCCCTTCACGGCTATTTTGTCAATTTCATCTATAAAAATAATTCCTGTTTCTTCTACCCGCTGGCGGGCTTCATCGCTTACCCTGTCTCGGTCGACAAGTTTTTCAGATTCCTCGGCTTTGAGTATTTCCTTAGCCCTTGCGACAGACACAACTTTTTTCTTTTTTCCTCCCCCGAAAAAACCGGCTATTCCCGACAGGCTGGATTCAAGGTCTTCCATGCTCGCCCCCATCATTTCTATTGTTGGCATCTGGGGATTCTGGTTTACAAAAAGCTCGACAGGCCTATCGTCAAGTTTTCCCTCATGAAGCATTACGCGCAATTTTTCCCTTGTAGCCTTGAATTTGTCGTCATTGGCTTCATATTCATCCGTTTCAGGAGAATCTTCGTTTTTTTCATCGTATTGGTCTTCTGCTCTTTCTTTTTTGTTAAAAACAGGAATTCCCACCTGCAGCGTCGTTCCGATTATGCTGCCGTTTGAATTTTCAGGGCTTATAGAGAAAGTTCCCATAGGGCGTACAACAGGTCCCGGCTTCTGCTTTTTTTCCTTTTGTTTTTTGCTATTACTCGGAAGCAGTAAATCCAGCAGGGCTTCTTCAGCCCTTTTTTCAGCTTCCTGAGTGACGGATTCCTGCATTTCCTGTTTTACCATCTGGAATCCCGCCGCCATAAGGTCCCTTACCATTGATTCCACATCCCTTCCCACATAGCCTACTTCCGTATACTTTGTGGCTTCCACTTTTAAAAACGGAGAACCCGCAAGTTTCGCAAGCCGCCTCGCTATTTCAGTCTTCCCTACGCCCGTAGGACCTATCATTAGGATATTTTTGGGGGCAATATCTTCGCGTAACTCAGGTTCAAGTTTCAGCCTCCTAATGCGGTTGCGAAGCGCGACTGCCACAGCTCTTTTTGCCTTTTTCTGCCCGACAATGTATTTGTCAAGTTCCCCTACAATTTCCTTAGGAGTGAGTTTGTTCAGTTTTTCGTTCATCTGTTTGTTTTCGTTCATCATTGCATCCCCTGTTTACGATAATTCTTCAAGCGTTATCTGCATATTTGTATATATGCAGATGTTACCCGCAATCCTTAGGCTTTTTTCCGCTATCTCAGCCGCCGAATATCCGCTGCCTTCCAAAAACGCCAATGCCGCCGAATACGCGTAATTGCCGCCCGAGCCGATCGCAAGCGCGTTTTCTGCGGGCTCTATTACATCGCCGGTGCCGGAGATAAGCAGTGTTTTTGAAATGTCCGCTACAAGCAGCAGAGCCTCAAGCCGCCTTAAATTACGGTCCATGCGCCACTCCTTTGCAAGTTCCACCGCGGCTCTTAAGAGATCACCGGAATATTCCTTCAGTTTTTCTTCAAAGCGGTCAAAAAGCGTAAATGCGTCGGCGGTAGCGCCCGCGAAACCGCAAAGAACTTTTCCTTCCATAAGCCGGCGTACCTTGCGGGCGTTGTTTTTCATGACTGTTTCGCCCATTGTAACCTGTCCGTCTCCTGCCATTGCCACTTTTCCGTCTTTGCGTACCGCGATTACAGTGGTTGAACGAATTTTATTCTTATCCTTCATTTACAACTCCTTTTTCGGCGTGCGGATGGGACGCTATATATACTTTTTTCATGTTTTCCATATTTACATGCGTGTAACGCTGCGTTGTGGACAGGCTTGTATGACCAAGCATTTCCTGTACAATCCTTACATCGCAGCCTGAGTTTACTAAATGCGTGGCAAAACTGTGGCGAAGCGAATGAGGATGTATATTTTTTCCAATATCCGATTGCTGTGAATAACGGGATATTATCCACCTTACTCCCGGAACGGAAATAGGTTTCCCTTTCCTGTTAATAAAAACGGCCCCTTTTTTCCAGTTTACTCCGTCTTTCATAAGCCGCGCCTTGCGCAGGGGAAGATATTCCATGACGGCGGATTTTGCCTCCGGCGAGAAAAACACATAACGCTGTTTGCCTCCCTTTCCGGTTATCTTTGCTTCTTCAAAAGAGCTTGACATATTTTCCATGCACAGGGACACGACTTCGGAAATGCGCAGCCCCGCGGAATACATAGACAGTATCAAAGCCTTGTCCCTTTCCGGCCAGAGGATTCCGGCAGTCTCGGGCAGCGCCGCGAAACTTGCCATTTCGTTTTCCCATAAAACGGAAGGCAGTTTCTGCGGAACTTTTACGTTCTTAATGGCAGTACACGGGTTATCCGTCCTTTTTTCAAAACGCGCCAACCAGCGGTAAAAACCGCGAATTGACGAAAGATGCCTGTTGACGCTTGTGCCCGCCATGTTTTCCGCGCTTAAATCGGCTATAAATTTCTGAACTTCATAAGGAGACGCTTTCTCCGGTTCAATAGCGTGATTTGCGCAGTAATTCGCATAACTGGACAGATCGTTGCTGTAAGCGTCAATCGTTCTTGCGGAACAGCCCCGCACCGCATAAAGATAAGTCAGATATCCGTCAATTACAGGAAAAATATCACTCACTCCCTATTCCTCGCTTATTACTTCATCATCCGCGCTGTGCAGATAATCGCAATCAGGATTTATACAAACCTTATGCGCTCCGTTTTTCTTGTCATATTTTTCCACCATAAAAAACCCGCATTTCGGACAATTCTGGTTTATAGGTTTGAAATGACTTATAAAATCACATTCGGGATAGTTTGTACATCCGTAAAATTCTTTTCCCCTGCCCTTTGTTTTTCTTGCGACAACGTCGCCTGAACATTTAGGGCACTTGGCAAGAGGTATTGATTTTGTGTTTCTGCACTCCGGAAATCCCGAACAGGCAAGGAAAAATCCAAAACGCCCCAGTTTTTTTAACAGAGGCTTGCCGCATTTTTCGCAAACAAGCTCCGTTTGCTCATCTAAGGTTCCTTTGTAGGACTCAATTGTTTTTGTTACATTATCAACCGTGTTTTTAAAAGGATCCCAAAATTCGCTGATCATTTGAGGCCAGCTTATTTTGTTCTCCTCTACTTCATCCAGTTTTGTTTCCATAGAAGCGGTAAAATCAGCGTCAATATACGCGTAAAAATGCTCAACCAGCACGTCATTGATCAATTTGCCCAGAATTGTCGGAACAAGCTGTTTATTTGAGCGCGTAACATAATAACGGTCAAGAAGAACCGAAATAATTGACGCATAGGTTGAAGGGCGGCCGATGCCTTTTTCTTCAAGAGTGCGCACAATGGAAGCATCGGAATAACGTGCGGGACCCTGCGTAAAATGCTGCTCGCTTCTGAATTTTTCTATTTTAACGGTATTTCCGATTTTTAATAACGGATATGAGCTTAAATTTTCTTCCTTGGAAGATAAAAGTTTTATAACCTTGTAAAAACCTTTTTCCGTCAGTTTAGTCCCGCTTACACGGAAAATACCTTCTTCATTGCCCGAAACTACCTTGATATCTACGCTTACAGTCCGGCTTTTCGCGTTATTCATCTGGCTGGAGACAAAACGCTCCCAGATGATTGTATAAAGCCTGAGTTGATCTTTTGAAAGATAATCTTTTACATAATCAGGAGTATATTCCGTATATGTAGGCCTTATCGCTTCATGCGCGTCCTGTGCGTTCTTGCCTACGGTGTATTCAACAGCCTTCTCCGGCAATTCGGCGGGGAAATTTTTCCCAAGCCATGCGCGCACGTCTTCAAGCGCAGTCTGCGAGATACGGACGCTGTCCGTGCGCATATAGGTAATAAGACCGACCATTGAAGAGCCGATATTTACGCCTTCATAAAGCTGCTGCGCAACCTGCATGGTCTTGCGTGAGGTGAAACCAAGCCTGTTTGCCGCCGACTGCTGAAGCTGCGACGTTGTGAACGGCGCTTTAGGCCTGATTGTTTTTTCCGTTTCTCTTACATCGGAAACAACGCACTCCCTGCCGTGTATTTTTTCTATAATAGCCTTTACTTCGCCTTCGTTTTTTAAAACAGGCTTGTTGTTATTCCAAAGTACAAGCTGCGCGGCATAATTCGTTTTCCCGGACTTAAAATCGGCTTCCAGCGACCAATATTCCTCGGGAATAAAATTCTCTACCTCTTTTTCGCGTTCACAGATAAGGCGGAGCGCTACAGACTGGACGCGCCCCGCGGAAAGGCCGTTTTTTACTTTTTTCCAGAGTAAAGGCGAAAGGTTATAGCCTACAAGCCTGTCAAGAACACGGCGGGCTTTTTGAGCCGATACTTTGGCTTCATCAATAGTCCGCGGGTTTACAACAGCGTCCTTAATCGCCTGCGGCGTTATTTCGTTAAAACTGATTCGCTCTATCGGCACTTCTTTTGTTTTTGCGTTGATAGCGTTTTTTAAATGCCATGCAATCGCTTCGCCTTCACGGTCATTATCACACGCCAGTAAAACCTTTCCCGCGTTTTTCGCGTCTGACTGCAATTCTTTCAGAATGCCCGCCCTTCCGCGCACCGTTATGTACTCAGGCTCAAAGTTATGTTCAATATCAATAGCCGTCCTTGATTTAGGAAGGTCAATAAGATGGCCCATTGACGCTTTTACATTATAGGAAGAACCCAGATATTTCCCGATTGTTTTTACCTTTCCGGGAGATTCCACAATCACAAGAATCTGTTTTTCCGCAAGTTTTGTTTTCTTTTTTTTCCGGTCTTCTTTTTTTACCTTTGTTTCCGCCGCCATACTACATCCTTATATCTTTATATTAAGATAATCCGCCGTTGAAAAAACAATATCGCCTGTTTTTCCGCCGGAAACTTCTTCGTTTCCTGCGTTATCTGAAACTTCCATATTCCATTTCTTAAAAATATCATCCTGCGAATAAATAATTTCCGCTCCGTCCTGCGCAAGTTTTATAGTTCCGCGTTTGTCGTATATGCTCTGTCGCACTCCGCTTGAGGAAGTCCACAGATCCTTACCGTGTTCAAGCGCAAAACCCGCGGTTATAAGCGCTCCCGACTTTTGCGGAGCTTCCACTATTAACACGCTTCGCGAAAGCGCCGAAATAATCCTGTTCCTGGCCGGAAAACTCCACTTGCTGGGACGCACGCCCGGAGGATACTCCGAAACAAGCGCTCCGTTTGAATCAATTATTTTTTTTGCAAGCGGTCTGTTTGTTGAAGGATAAATTTCGTCCACCCCCGAGCCGAGCACCGCGTATCCCGGAGCTCCGCCCGCTAGATTTCCCCTGTGCGACATTGAGTCAATTCCGAGCGCCAGCCCCGACACAACGGATATTCCCGCTTTTCCGGCTTCAAATGCAAGTTTATATGCCTGCGACGAACCTTCGGGACTTGGCTTCCTTGTACCCGCCATGCCAAGCAGGGGCTTTTCAGGGTCGGGAAGACGCCCTTTATAGTAAATTACGGCAGGCGGGTCGTATATCTCCCTCATTAACGGCGGGTAATTTGCGTCTGTAAAAGATACCCATTTAATCGAACGCATTCTGCAAATTGTGTCTATACGGTCGGCTTTGTCGCGAATATCGCTAATATCCCAGTTTTTTTTAATTTTCCGGTTAATAATTTCTTCTATGTGATTCTTTGACAAAATATATAAATCTTCTTCGCGCCTGAACAAATTCAGAATTTTAATTTTTTCTTTTGCCTTTAATCCGGGCATAACGGAGACAATTAAGTCCAGCAGTCCGCGGTTATCCATAAATCATCCCCTGAATAACATCCCTGTTAATCTGCGCCTGTTCTTTTATCTTTTTATCTTTTGTACGGGAAATAATTTTGTCGTATTGTTCAATTGCCCTTGAAAAATTTTCCGTCATATAATATGCGCTCGCAAGAACAAACATCGCCGAATAATCGGAAGATTGTATTGTCAGATAACGTTCAAGGTACGTAATCGCATCCTGCGGTCTGTCAAGCTCATATACATAAAGGATTGCAAGTCCGTACATTGCTTTAGTATAGGTAACGTCAATTTCCAAAGCGCGCAAATAGGAAGTTTCGGAAAGTTTATAATAACGTTCCTTTTCCTTTTCATCGCCGGCGGAAAAACCGACTATGGATTTTGCCACATTGGCGGCTGAAACCCCCGTTAAATAATAGAGAATAGTATCCTCCGAATTATAATAAATCGCCCTCTCAAGGGCGGCAAGCGCGTCATTGTGCATATTTTTATCTGCAAGACGCACAGAAAGAATTTTCCAGTAAACGCCTGTCTGGGCGCCTTCTCTTACATTCCGCTCTATTTGATCTTCGTATAACGCTATTGCCTGCCTTAGTCCTTCTATGGTCTCGGGCGGTCCTCCGCGCGGACTTAGTTCCGCGATACGTTTTGTAAGTTCCCTGCTGGTTTTTCCCGCATGACTGCGGTACAGATAATTTATTAAAAAAACTGTAACGGAAATAACGACAATTGCAAGAAAAATTTCTTTTATTCTTTTCATATTATTCTCTCACAAATCCATTATATTAAGTTTCGGAAGAAAACGTCTGTGGTTTTCCCTGAGAAGACCGACATCAACATGAGTGTAAATTTGCGTTGTAGAAAGATCGGCGTGCCCCAAAAGTTCCTGAACAGTCCGCAAATCCGCTCCTCCTGCGAGCAGGGACGTGGCAAAACTGTGCCTTAATGTGTGAATATGCGACGAAATTCCCGCAAGAGAAGCCCATATCGCATAATTTTTCCAGATACCCTTTCTGGAAAGCCTCTTCCCGCTTCTGCCTATAAAAAGAGCGTCGCTTTTATTAACCTTTCCCGCAAGTTTTTCGCGCGCTTCCTTTAAATACTGTTCCAGCCAAAATGCAGCTTCCTTCCCGAACAGCACAAGACGCTCTTTGTTCCCCTTTCCTCTTACTTTCGCTACTCCCCCGTTAATGTCAACATCCCTGATATTTAACCCCACCGCTTCCGAAACGCGAATACCGGTGGAATAGATCAGTTCAAAAAGGCATCTGTCCCTGATGCCTAAAGGATTCTCTGTTTTAATATTACTTAAAAATCCGTCAATTGTTTTCCTGTCCATAACTTCCGGAATATTGATTTTCCGTTTAGGTTTTTCGATTACAACCGCGGGATTTTCCTTCACAAGCCTTTCATCCATCGCAAATCTGAAAAAAGAACGAAGAGCGGATATTGCCTTTGCCGCAGAACGGGAATCTATTTTATCAACATTGCGGCGCATTGTAAGATATGAAAGGAGAACTTCCGCGTCTGTGCTTTCAAGAGACAAATTTTTCGCGTCAAGAAATTCCAGAAAACGCCGTATTTCCAAACGGTAACATTCCCTTGTTAACACAGCGCGGCGCTCTACCGCCGCAAGCCGCGAGCAAAATCTGTCAAGCAGTTCGCTGTTATCCAAATTATAACCTCTCCGTCAATTCCAGTTGTTTTTCTTCCTTTTGTAATTTATGATTTCTAATTAACGCAGGAACTTCCAGATCCTCATTATACCCTCCTCTTGCCGGCAGATATTCAGGACGTTTTGTCCTTTCAACCATTTTTACATATTCATTGAAGTCTATAAAATCGACATCAGACGCTTTTACAGCCTCTTCAGGCTTTTTTTCCGTATATTCGGTTTTTGAAAAACCAGTGGCGATTACCGTTATCTGAATATTTCCTTCCAATTCGGGATCAATGCGGACTCCGTGAATAATATGCACGTCAGGATCGCATTTTTCTTTTATTGTTTTAATTATATTCTGAATTTCAACAAGAGTAATATCTTTGGAACCTGCTATGTTAATCAAAACGCCTGTCGCTCCGTTAATACTTGTATCTTCAAGGAGCGGGTTGTCTATCGCGTTCTTTACGGCGTCAATAGCCCGGTTTTCGCCTGAACCGAAACCAATACCCATAAGCGCGTCTCCCTTGCCCTTCATGATTGTCTCTACATCCGCAAAGTCGGTATTTTGAAACCCTGTCTTTGTAATTAATTCTGAAATTCCGCGCACTCCGCGGCATAAAACTTCGTCAGCCAGCGAATAGGCATTATCGTATGAAGTGTTACTGTCAATAATCTTAAATAAATATTGATTTGGAATGACAATTAACGTATCTACTTCCCGGCGCAGTTTTTCTATTCCTTCTTCCGCAAGCTTCATTTTGTAACGGCCTTCATATTCAAACGGAGTAGTTACAACCGCTATTGTAAGGGCTCCGTGTTCTCTTGCAATTTTTGCGATAACAGGAGCGGAACCTGTTCCTGTTCCCCCGCCCATACCTGCGGTAATAAAAACCATATCGGCTCCCGTTAACGCCTGCGCTATGGCTTCACTGTCTTCATAAGCGGCTTGTTCTCCTTTTTCAGGCTTTCCGCCGGCTCCGCGCCCGCCCGTTACCTTGGCGCCGATTTGCACCTTAACCTCCGCCCTGCTTTTGTTGTAAAGGTCCTGGCTGTCCGTGTTAACTGAAATAAAGCTGACTCCGTAAAGACTGCTGTCAATCATACGGTTAAGCGCGTTGGCTCCGCCGCCGCCGGTTGAAATTACCTTGATAACAGCGGGTAAAACTTCCTCATGGAGAAAGCTTGCCTTTTTTTCCGTAAAGACTTCCTGCGGCTTAAACGGGATAATTTGCGACTGTATTACCTGTGGCTGTAATACTCCTTGTTTTTCCTGAACCGATAAAACGTTCATTTCTGTTCCCCTCCTAATTATATATTTATTAACTGTCATTCAGTCTGTCTGTTATAATTTTGATTATTCAGACATATTTCAGACCGTTAAAAAAATTCCTCTCTAAGCCATGATTTTAATTTATCAATCAGCGCCGTACTTTTTTTATCACCCTGTCTTGGTTCGGAATCGTATTCTTCCGCGTCAATACCGGATCTTTTTTCTCCTTCAAGCGCAAGCCCGATAACTGTTGCCATGGAAGGATTTCTGTATTCTTCAACTAACCCTCCCAAATTCTGCGTAGGTATAGGAGTTCCTATCCTTGCAGTCAGTTTCAAAATATTATTCGCAAGTTCAACAACACCCGTCAGATCAGCTCCGCCGCCTGTCAGCACAACGCCGCCGCCGAGAGGACGCGGAAGATTTAACGTATCAAGATGCTGCTTAATCATTTTAAAAATTTCTTCCATTCTGGGTTTTATTATCATAAGAATCTGCGAACGCGGAATTGACATAGGCGGTCTTCCGCCGACTCCCGGCACAATGACAGTTTCATCATCGTCCAAAAGTTCATCCCAGCAGCAGCCCGCGTCAATCTTTATTTTTTCCGCGTTGTCCATTGATATATTTTTTATGATTGAAATATCGCTTGTAACCTGAGTCCCGCCTGCGGGGATTGTATATGTGGAATACGGAGTTCCTTCAACATAAACAAGCGCATCCGTAGTGCCGCCGCCAAGATCAATTAACACTACTCCCAGATCCATTTCATCCTGCGTAAGAACGGCCCTTCCCGCCGCAAGGGTTTGCAGGATTAATTCATTGACCCTGAAGCCGGCGCGGTTTACGCACTTAATAAGATTCTGCGATCCCGTTACCGCGCATGTAATTATATGCACATCACACTCAAGACGCACTCCGATCATGTCAAGCGGATTCCTTATTCCCTTTTGATCATCTACTTTGTAATTCTGGGGAATAATTTCCAGTATCTGCCTATCGGTCGGTATTACTACCGCTTTTGCCGCTTCAATTACGCGGTTAATATCCTCCTGGCTGATTTCTCTTTCTCTTGTATCCCTTCTTTTTCCTGAAACTCCCACAACGCCGCGCGAATTTAAACCGTTAATATGGTTGCCGCCAATTCCGGTCCAGCAGCTTTTAACTTCAAGTCCGCTCATCATTTCCGCGTCTTCAATCGCGCCCGCGACAGAGCGGAGAGTAGCTTCAATGTTAACTACAACGCCTTTTCTTAAACCGGTGGACGGACGTATCCCCGATCCGATAATCTGAAGGATTCCGTTATCGTCATATTCACAGACAATACAGCGTACAAATGTAGAACCTATGTCAAGTGAAACAACAATTCTGTTATTCATCAGGATTGCTCCTTTACTTTGTATGAACCCATGCCCGACCTTAAGTCAATCTCGGCAGGTTTTTCCGCACTGTCTTTAAAAACATCCAGCATTAACAGCATATACCTCAATCCGTCTTCCGTGAGGTTTTCAAGGCGCACCCTGATCGGACTGTGCACAGGATAAAGCACAATATCAAAACCTTCCCATGCCTTACGCTCAACGCGAATTTCAGAAATTGCAGATAACAATTCCGGCGAGGAGCGCGATAATTCATAAATGCTTTCAACCAGAGGAACAAGTCCCGCAGGGAGGCGCATTCCCAATTGAGGATTTTCAAAACCTGAAAGAACCGGAAGTCCGGTTTCCTGCAAATCATTTCCTGTCCTGAAAAAGATTCCGTGTCTGTCAATAAAAAGCAGCGTCTGCCTTGAACCGTTATCTGCAAGAGTTACCGCAGCCACCTGTCTCGGAGAAATGAAAACGGACATTTTATCGGGGAAACGTTTTATCACCGTGGCGGATTCTACAAGAAGGCATTCCGCAAGTTTTTCCTGCACGTTCTTTGTATTGGTAGAAAAGAACGATGAGTTTTCATTCAAATTTGCGAAGCTTAAAATATCCTGGCGGCTCATTCCCGCAATCTCCTGAACTTCGACAGTTGAAAAAGGGACAAAGGGTGTTACGCCTATAAGCCAAACCAATTCCGCAGCAAAAATCACCGCGGCAATTATTATTAGCCGTTTAAGATTTTTCTCTATTTTTATTGAGGACCTTGCTCTTTTGCCTGAATTTTTGGAAGCAATATCCGAATCGGCGTTTGAAAAAGCCGCGCCGGAAGCGTATAAATATTCAGAACTCATCTTTGTCCTCCGCATTGTTGTTTTTAAAAGCCATCCCGCCGGAAACAGCCGCGTATTTTTCTCCGTTTCCCGCAACATTTGCAATCAGTCCCGCGCAGACAAGCGTTGTCGCCAGCGAAGAACCTCCTGCGGAGAAAAACGGAAGAGGAATTCCAGTAGCCGGAAGAGCGCCGGATACTACGGCGATGTTCAATAACGCCTGCGACACGATCATTGTTGTCAACGAAGCGGCAAGAAGCCTTCCGAACAATGATTCACATCTCCACGCAGCCCTATATCCAAGAAACGCAAAAGCCGTAAATATTGCAAAAAAAAGGATTATTCCTATATATCCGGTTTCTTCGGCATAGGCGCTGAAAATAAAATCCGAATGAATCTCAGGAATGCTCGCTATCTTGCGCGTTCCCTCTCCAATTCCCTTTCCCCATAATCCGCCTGAAATAATCGCATCGCGGCTTGCGCTGACCTGGAAACCCGCTCCAAGAGGGTCCCACTCAGGCTTTATGAAGCTTACAAGACGCCTTACCCTGTGTTCTTTTGTAAAAACAAGGAGCGCTGCAACGGGCATTATCATTGCGACGGCAGCCAGGAAGTAACGGTAACGCATTCCGGCAAGAAAGAAAATAACCATTGCGTTAAGCACAATAAAAACCGCGGTAGAAAAATTGTTTTGTATATAAATTAACCCGAAAAAAAGCCCCGTTACCAGCACCGGCGGCAGTATGCCTGAATAAAAATTATCAAAGTTACCCGCTTTTTTATCCAGCAGATGGGAGAGATACAGAGGAAGGATAAATTTTACCATTTCAGACGGTTGATACGAAAAAGAGGCGATTTCTATCCAGCGCGATGCGCCGTAACGTTCAACGCCAATTCCGGGAATCAGCGTAAGGATGCAAAGGAAGGCCGCAAGCCCCACCAAAACCATAATAAACTTGCGGAATTTTTCAAGATTGATTTTAGAAAACACAAAAAATAAAACAATACCTACCCCGCCGAAAAACAACTGCCTTATAATGAAATAATTACCGTCTCTGAAAAACCGCAGGGCAAACGCGTAAGACGCCGAATACAGGGTAACAAGCCCCGTTCCGAACAAAAGGATAACGCATATATAAAAGAGATGCACTGTTCTTTTGTTTTTCATTTGTTCGGCGTCAAAATGGTACATTAATTTTTCCCTATTGTATTTTCAGCGTTGAAAGGGCAATAATCGCAAAAAGCCCGCCGAGTATCCAAAAGCGGATAACAGTTTTTGTTTCCGGCCATCCCATAAGCTCATAATGATGGTGAAGCGGCGCCATTTTAAAGACCCGTTTCTTCCTTAATTTAAAAGAAACTACCTGTATAATAACAGACGCAATTTCCAGAACAAATACTCCGCCTATTACAAGAATAAGAATTTCCTTCTTTGTAATAAGTGAAATAACAGCGGTTACTCCGCCTAGCGACAAACTGCCTACGTCCCCCATAAACACTTCCGCAGGATGCGCGTTAAACCATAGAAAACCCACGCAGGCGCCTGCGGCCGCAAGGCAAAAAACGGTTAATTCGCCCGCCTGCGGGACATACGGAATTCCGAGATATTCGGAATAATCTATACGGCCAGTAATATACGAAAGAACGGCGAGCGTAAGAAAAACGATAATTAAAAGCCCGGCCAAAAGACCGTCAAGCCCGTCTGAAAAATTAACCGCGTTTGATTCCCCTACGATTAACAGAACCGCAAACGGAATCCACAGCCAGCCCATGTCAACAACGGGATTTTTAAAGAACGGAATGTACAAAGCAGTCGTATTTTTATCTCCCGTAAAATAAAGAATAAGCACAATTGTTATCGCAACCGCAAACTGTCCCGCCAGCTTTACCCATGCCTTAAGCCCCGCCGAATTATGTCGCGTAACTTTAAGATAATCATCTATAAACCCTATTGCGCCGAGCGCGAGGAAAGCGCCCATGATTATCCATACCATACGGTTATGAAAATCCCACCAAAAAATCATTGACGCGGTAACGGAAAGAATAATTAAAATCCCGCCCATTGTAGGCGTGCCGCTTTTTGCAAGATGAGTCTGAGGTCCGTCTTCGCGAATTGACTGATTTATCTTCAGCCTGCGCAGGAATTCAATAATTTTACCGCCGAGCAGAAAACATATTAAAAGCGTAGTAAGAGCCGCAAACGCGCCGCGGAATGTCAGGTATGTAAAAATATTAAACGGAGTAAAATATTTTATTAATGGCAGTATTATCTCACGAATCATCGCGCACCCCTGTCAGCATTTCACTTAATCTTTCCAGCGAACATCCTCTTGAACCTTTCAGAAGGACAAGATCGCCTTTTTGCACATAACTGTCAAGGGCGAAAGATAATTCGTCAATGTTTTCCGTACGGAAAACATTCTTACCTTTTGATTCCAGAACCCGGGCGGCCGCGGCGGTTTCCTTTCCGAAAAGAAACACCCTGTCAGCCCTTGACTCTGCAAGCTGTTCCCCCAATTTCGCATGCGCGGACGCTGAAACTTCACCTAACTCAAGCATATCCCCTATTACAAAAACAAGCCTTCCCTGCCTGTCAAGCGAATTGCAGAATTCCACGCTTTTTTCCGCAGATTCGGGATTTGCGTTATAACAGTCGCGGATAACAGTCGCGCGGCCTTTTAATATCTCAAGCCTTCCGAAAAGAGGCCTTACTTTTTCCAGTCCTTTTTTAATTGCGTCATTGCCGACGGGAATTTCTTTGGCGATTGCAATTGCCGCCATAGCGTCATGGAGGCTGTGTTTACCCGGCAGGGCAAAACGGATTTTTTCTCCGGCCCATGTAATTTCCGTTCCTTCAAGCCCCAGACTGCGCGTTTGTTCAAGCTCGCCGAAAAAATCAGTTCCGTAAAATTTAATTTGCGCATTAACGCCGTCCGCAAGAATATTTGAATATTCATCATCCGCCGGGATAAGGGCGGAATCGCCGGTGTTTAAAAATTTAAAAATACATTTCTTTTCGTTAAGTATATTCAGCCTGCTGCCGATGTTTTCGATATGGGCAGTTCCAATATTTGTGATTAATGCAATGTTTGGTTTAAGAACATTTGCGATTTCTAAAATTTCGCCTTTTCGATTCATGCCAAGTTCAAAAACGCCGACTTCGTGATGAGGGCGCACTTTAAATACGGAAAGCGGAAGCCCTGTTTCGGAATTAAAGTTTCCCTCGTTCATTACCGTATTTTTTTCACATGATATAATGGCCGCTGCAATTTCCTTTGTAGTTGTCTTGCCTGATGAACCTGTGATTCCCACTTTTATAACGTTTTTGAATTTTTCAAGATAAACTCTTGCGGAATCCTGCAATCCTTTAAGGGTGTTTTCCACAACAATCAGTTCCTTTCCCGTTTTTTGAGCAAGATTTACAAGATTAAAACCGTCAAGTTTAGAAGATTCCACAACCGCTCCGCGCGCGCCGGAATTAAACGCGGCGTTTACAAAACTGTGCCCGTCGCAGGATTTGCCGTTTAGCGCAAAAAACAAACAGCCTTCGCCGGCATTGCGCGAATCAATCGCTACAGAAGAGAAACCTGAATTTGACGAAAAAGAAATAAGGCGGGCCCCAATCAAAGCGGACAGTTCTGCCATACTCATAATATCAGAATCCATTCCCATTCCCTCCCGCAATTTTTACCTGCAGCAAATGCTCAGGAGGTATCTTTTTTAACTCAAGCTGATACCTGGCTATCTCTTCTATTCTTTCGGCGGATGAATATTCCGCAATGCCTGCAATGAGTCTTTTATTGCTTTCCACCCATTCTTCCTGTGTCTGTTCAAGGCGTGAAAGTTCGTTCTCCATATTTTGGTACCTGTTTGACTGCCAGACAATAGAAGCCAGAAAAACAGGGATTGTTATTACCAATAAATAAAGGAGAAAAAACCGCCTCATCATTGTCCATCCTCTTCCAAGACTTTTTCCACAACACGCAGCCTTGCGCTTCTGGAGGGAGGATTCCGCTCAATCTCGTCTTTTCCCGGTGCAACGCCTTTTTTCGTAAGTATATTGATCGAGCGGTGTCCCTCACATCTACATATCGGCGCTTGCGCAGGGCAGGTACAGTCTTTATTCATTGTCCTGAAAAAATTCTTGATGATTCTGTCTTCCAGTGAATGAAAACTGATAACCCCGAGCCTTCCCCCGGGCTCAAGGACCCTAAGCGCCGCCTCAAGGAGCGACGGAAGCTTTGATAACTCCCCATTTACCGCAATACGCAAAGCTTGAAACGTTCTTGTAGCAGGATGTATAGGACCGTACCTGTAAGAAGCCGGCACTGCCTTTTGTACCAAATTAGCAAGCGCCGAAGTGGTAGTTATTGTTCCGTTTTTCCGTTCATTGACAATAGAAGAAGCAATACGGCGCGAATAACGTTCGCCCGAATTGTTATACAGAAGGTCCGCAAGTTCTTTTTCCGGAAGCCTTGCCAGGATTTCAGCCGCGGTCAACCCGTCCGACGTATCAATCCTCATGTCAAGGTACTCGTCCTTATCAAAACTAAACCCGCGTCCGCTTTCCCGGTAGTGAAAAAGGCTTACGCCAAGATCAATAATAATTGTGTCGGGACGCTTCAGTTCCGCGGGATATTCGGCAAAAAAATCCTGTGACCAGCCGTAGTAAAAATAAATGCGGTTTTTAAAGGCTTCTAGTCTTTTTTCGGCCTTGGCAAGAATTGAACTGTCAGCGTCAATACATACCATTTTCAGTTCCGGAAACCTGGAAAGAAAATTGATACTGTGTCCGCCTTCTCCGGTATTCGCGTCAACCATAAGTTCATTGCCGGTTCTTGGAGCAAGAAGATTGAGTGATTCTTCCAGCAATACGGGAATATGAATATAGGTTGTCATTCCTGCCCCCCATCCGAAAATAAGTCAACCTGTCCAAGCAGTTTTTCATGGATATTTTTTCTAACCGCCTGTACTTCTTCCATGAACGCTCTATTCAGTTCCGCATTCCAAATTTCAAGATATTTCCTGAAATCGACTACCAGACAGTCCTTTGTCAGGCTGGCATACGACCTTAATGCGGCATTTATCGGTATACGTCCGGTTTTCGGGTCAATTTCCACATGCTGCGCGGTAGTTTCATGGTGGCGGTAAAACGATTCCTTTACTGCCTCGCTTAAATTCAGCTCTTTACTCGATTTTTTGAAGTTTGCAAGGTATTTTTCATATGCGGCAGCCGTCATAACCCATATACAATGCTCAACTCCGCGCGTAATAACGAGTTTTCCGGAATAAAAGTCCCTAAGTGAAGCGGGAATCACTACGCGGCCCTTATCGTCCAGAGTACTCTCTAATGTCCCTTTTTTCGAGTTGATTTCCACTTTATTCCCTAAATTACTAAGATATGCCACAAAATGACACTTTCAGTATCCATCATGTTTATTTATAAAGTCAATAACTATTGATAATTTTTTTTAAAAAAAATCAAAAAAAAATTAAAAATACTATACATTTATATAGCGGAAATTTTTGTTGCGCATGCAATACGCTTACAGTATTATTCTTCCATGCAAATAAGCGAATATTTTATTGTTTTTCCCGAAGGCGATATACAGGAAATACAGGGACGGCTCCCGTTTAATTCTCTTGTAGATATGAACGGAAATGTCTTATATCCGCCGCTTCCTACCAATAAAATGATTGTTTTTAAGGTTGACGGAATAAAAACCGAAGAAAAAAAAGGCTCAAGCGAAACTTACCATTTTTTGGAACTGCTCAGCGCGGAGGAACTGCTTGAGTACACCTAAAAAAAAACCTTCCGTATCCAAAATAGGCACATTTAATGAAAGCTCTCTTCACCGCACTTTAAAATTCAGCTACGCAGGGCGCGGGGGAAAAACCGAAGCAAAAGCCGGGGAATATATTGCGGACGGTATTAAAAAAGACGGCGAATATATAGAAGTACAGACAGGCAGTTTCGCGCCTTTACAAAAAAAAGTAAAAGAAATTGCCAAACTAGGCAGGGTAAGGATTATTCACCCGATAGCTCTTGTAAAAAAAATAGAAGTATACGGCACTGACGGAGAATTCCTTTACCGCCGGAAAAGCCCCGTAAAAGGCTCAAAATGGAATATTTTTGACGCACTTATTCATGCCCCGCTGCTGCCGCTTATACGCGGCGTAACAATTGAAATTGTCATGCTTGACATAACGGAAAAACGCATAAAGGACGGCAAGGGTTCGCGGCGGCGCAGGGGGATAAGCCTCCATGACCGCGAACTTGCTTCATGGCATGAAAGCATCCTTTTTAAAAATAAAACTGATTATCTGCAATTTGTACCTTTTAAAAAAGGCGAAGAATTTACAAGCTCTATTTTTTCAAAACAGGCCGGCATTGACAAATGGACAGCGAGCAAAGCCCTGTATGTTTTAACAAAAATGAATGTTGTAAAGAGAAAAGGCAAAACAGGCAGATCGTGGGTATATGAGCGCGTAAAATAGCATTTGCATCATATGCCGAGAGCGAGCGCGGTTTTTGACCTGAACTCTTTTTCCGGAATTTTTTCCTTTAAAAAATCAGAAATCAACTGGCGGACAACCGGAGGAAACGCATCCCAGTAACGCTGCGGCCATGCGCCCATTTCCTTTCTGAGATCTTCGTCCTCCGATTTTTTCATAGTACCGCGCGAAAATGAAAGAAACTGTTCTATCATGGATAAAAGCACATTGGCGGGCAAAGTTTCGTTTTTAGCACCTCCCGTTTCCGGCATCCATGCATTGCATAGCTCGTCAATCTGGCTGTCGGAAAGTTCCGGCGCGTGTTCCCTTATAATTTTTACAATCATCTCCTGAATGGATTTTCTCATGCCTTCAATGCCGATTCCAATTCCCGCATTGATATTTTCAGTCATTTCTTTAACCATTCTTTTGGGATCGGGCATATCGCCGATTGCGTTAAATAAGGACATATCCCGCCGGCGCTTGACTACGGCTTCGGCAAGCACTTCTATAGTCGAAGCATCGCTTTTGTTGAGAATGTAATCAATCGCCTGTAATAATCCGGGATCTGTCATATCAGACAGAATTAGACTTTCTTTGTAACTAGATCGCTTTTAAGACACCGCGCGCAAATTTTAATCGTCTTTGTAGTTCCGTTAACTTCGGTTTTTAAATTGACAAGATTGGGTTTCCACGTACGGCGGGTACGATTTTTCGCATGACTTACTTTATTTCCGGTTACTGTATGTTTTCCGCAGATTTCACAACTCCGTGACATATTATCCTTCCTTAATTACGCTTTTTATAGAGTATATACAGTATCTATACCAAAAACATAATAAAATGTAAAGTCCATTTGTGGAACTTATAACGGGAGAAAACGACGCCGGACGCAGACTGGACAGGATACTGCGAAAAGCGCTGCCGGATCATCCCCTGCCTCTCTTACACAGGCTTTTACGGCAGGGAAAGGTTCTTGCAGACGGAAAACCGGCAAGGGCGCAGGATCGTATAAAAAGCGGCGTTAAACTCTATGTTCCTTCCGTAAAAATCGAAAAAAAACCTGCTGCTTCCTCTTATTTTTCAGCTACGCCTGATATTATCTGGCAGGGTGAGGGACTGTTTGCCGTAAATAAACCCGCAGGTCTTGCGGTTCATGGGCAGAACAGTCTTGACACACTGGTGCGCTCTTTTCTGGCGGATAAATTGCCCCCTTCACTTTCGTTTAAACCGGGTCCTCTGCACAGGCTGGACAAGCCTTCAAGCGGCATTGTTGTTTTTTCCGCAAATCTTGAAGGAGCCCGTCTTTTCAGCTCCCTAATGCGGGAGCGAAAGGTGCGAAAAACTTATCTTGCAATTGTAGAAGGAAATGTAGAAAAAGAAGAAATCTGGGAAGACAGCCTTGTAAGGGACAAGAAAATAAAAAAAACTTTTATTTCACAGGAAAAAACAGGCGGGAGTAAAGCCGCATCTACAAAAATTAGGCCCATTGCCGCAAGCGGCGGATACAGCCTTATTACGGCGGAGATTGCCACCGGCAGAACCCACCAGATACGCGCGCAAGCCGCTTTTCACGGACACCCGCTTTTAGGAGACCGCAAATATTCAGGGCACGGGTATGAAAAGGGCGGTTTTTTTCTCCATGCATGGAAAATGGAATTTTTAAATTTTTCTATAGAAGCGCCTTTACCTGATAAATTCAGAGAAAAGGCAGAAGCGCTTTTTAAAATTATACATGAATCCCTATAGCTTCCCTGATTGTGTCTACAAGGGTTTTCCTGCCGCTCATTTTTCCCGCAATACCCGGTATTTCAACCAACAGGGGGTATCTTCCCGAAAGCTGCCAGTCAACCAGTAAATCTCCGAGCCATACGGCGACTTCTTCCGTCATTATCAATATATGACAGTTATCAGCGGAAGGAAGCCTTACCTCTTCCGCTCGGTTTACTGAAAGGACAATATCCGCGTCGTTCTCGGTTATTTTCCTGAAAGCCGCAATTGCTTCACCGCTTGTATTCACCGCCATTCCTTCAATGCCGATGAACCGGAAAGCAATTACAAGCTCTGTTTCACCAAGAAAAAAATATTCCACTTGATTTTTGTCAGAGGAATAAAATAAGCAGCGCTACAAGAAATCCCCAAAGGCAGATACCTTCCGCAAGCCCTACATACGGCAGGGCTTTCCCTGAAAGCTCAGGATTTTCGCTCATTGCGCCCATTGCGGCGGCCCCGATCTTCCCTACAGCCAGAGCGCCTCCGACGCAGGATACCCCTACGGAAAACGCGGCGGCAAGGTACTTTAACCCTGAAGCCAGGGAAGAGCTTTCCGTTTCAGCTTCCTGCGCGAATAAAGCGGCGGATGCAAATAACAGCATGCACACAAACAACGCTTTTTTGTTCATTTTGTTCCTCCTATACTCTTAAACCGGAAGGGAGTGAATGCCACCCCTGTCTCGAAAAAGAACTTGCTGAAAAATTCATAATATTGAAGACGCACCACCTGAATGGCGACGATCAATCCCTCAAGGACAATAATTAAACTGTTTCCGAAAATCAAAAGCAAAGCGGCGGGAATTGTACCAATAGGACTTGAAACAACAAGCATTTCCGTAAAATAAAAAACAACGTACGAAAGCACCGCGTGTGAAAGTGCAAAGGCTCCGACACGTACAAAGCTGATTGTATTGGAAAAATATGTTGAAACTGTTTCCAAAACCTCCACAAAAACTTCAATTACAAATGTAAAAGCGCCGTGCTCCAGCGCGGATTTTTCTTGCGTTATACTTTTAACAATTACGGGAGCGAATAAAATGCAGAAAAAAGAAACCGAAATAACGGTTATGTCGTACCATCTAATGCCGTAGCCTGTAAAAAGGCGAAAAGCGGTAAACAGCGAATACCAGAAAAGCACAAGCCCCGAAAATCCTGTTCTTGAGAAAAACGCTTCAATATATTTTTTTAGGATGCAGCGGTTTATAATATTTATAATCATTCCCAGCGTGTTCAATATTATTCCTATACCTATGGTAAATCCGAAAAAATAAAACAGTTTTGTAATACTGCCGCCTCTTTCCGGCATCGGCAGAATGTTCAGCGCCCTGTCCACAGGATGGCCTATTATTGCGGCGCTGATTATCCTTGTAGGCTCTACAAGCAGCCACTCGTTTGTAAAAACCTCGCCGTTAAGGATTCCCATGAACATTGACGCAATACCGACCGATATAAGCGCGGTGGAATATTTCCTGAATCCTGCCATGATTTTAAGCCCCCGGCTGCTTGAAAAAAAGCCCAGTAAAAACAAAACAAAACCCTGTCCCAAATCGCCGAACATTATGCCGAAAATAAGCGTATAAAAAAGCGCGACAAGCGGCGTAGGGTCAATCGTTCCGTAAGGAGGAGTTCCGAATGAAGAAACCATTCCCTCAAAGCCTTTTACAAAGGAGCCGTGCTTGAACAATACCGGCACTTTTTCCTTGCCGTCCCGTACGGAGGAAATTTCATCAGGGTTATAGGAACGGATCGCAACTCTTCCGCCGCATAATTCCAAAAGACCCTTTACCGCCTCTTTTACCATATACTGCGGTATCCAGCCTGAAAGCATAAACACGCTTCCCGTTATAACAAGCCGCGATTTAAGCTGTTCCACCGTAAGGGCAGCCTGCCATGACATAACAAGTTTTACAAGTTCAGGCGCGGATTCCGCGCTGAGCTTTTCTTTTTCGCCCGCAATTTCTTTTAATTCCGTTTCTACAATATTTAACTGTTCTTCAAGGCTTTTTAGCATCTCATCGGAAATATTTTTGTAGTTTTCAGGTATTGTAACAGGTTCAAACGCAATCTTTTTAAGCTCCGAATCCATTACAAAACGCCCCTTACGCGAACACGCTGCGAGGATACGGTCATTATCGTCAAGCGGAACAATAAGCGCCCTGCCCTTTAAATTTTCACGCAATGTATCATGCTTTTTCGGATCAAGGCGGCCAATCCTAAGCGTAAGATAGGAAAGATGCGATAAATCCGAATACGGAACGTTCATTTTGGAAAAAGTTTTAACTTCATCCAGTGTTTCAAGTAAGTGCTGCTTCTCTCCGCCTGCCCTTAACTCCCGCCCTTTCAAGTTTTCCAGAACCGAACAAAGCTTTTCCGTAAGCGCAAGACTTGCTTCATCAGGAATGGAAACATCTTCTTTCGGCTCGGACGGAATTTCCGTGTTAATGTATTTGCATGCGCTGTGCAGTCTTTCAATTATTTTGTCGATACGGGCAATTTCCTTGTTATCGGCTGACGGCTGTGAATCGGGGAAGTGCATTACGCCGTTTGTCCCTAAATATTCCAGCACGGTGTTTATATCATCTTTAAAGACAGTCAGCTCAAAAAATTTCATTTTTCGCGGTCTTAACATGAAAAAAACCTCTCTCTATTCCGCGCGCGAATAAGGTTCATACGGGAACCTCCAGCAGCTTGAATAAATCAGAGCTTTCTATGCCCATTGACAGCCCTTCCGCGATGCTTGTAAGAAAATCTTCTTCGTATTGTTTAATCTTGATAAAGCAGAATATAGAGCTTATTGACATCGGTATTCTGTGAAACCCGAGAAGGGCAAGCCGGTTCAGGTAATGGAAAGCGGCGTTTTGAAAATAACGTGGATTCAACTCCCAATGATCGCCTGACTGTTCGGGATTAAGAAATCTTTCCCATTTCCACCCGTTCCAATTCGCCCTTGTGTCCAGCGGCAATTCCAGCGACTGTTTCGCTTCCTCCGCATGGGTTAAATATCCTGTTATTTCAGGCGCTTTTTTATTGTAATAAGTTCTAAGCCTTAACGCCCAGATACAATTGCGAAGGGAAATTTCTTCGTTCAGAATATGACCCGCAAGCGCCCTGTCTTCGCCTGAAAGTTCGTCTAAGCTTTTTTTCAAACCAAGGTAATACCGGATATCAAGCTGTACTTCAATTCTGAAAATATCCATATTTTCAGGCTGTGTAATGCCCGGACAAATAAATTCATACTCGGTTCCGCCAAGCATTTCGTTAAGGTCCGGAAACGCCTTAAAATTAATTGTACGAAAACGGCCGATATCATAAAGGTTCGGAAGCGTATTGTTTCCTTCCGATATATGATGAAGGCATGTTTTTAGGTCGGTATATTCAAACGCTTTAAGCTGCCGTATCAAAATTTCAGGCGGATCGGAGATTGAATTTACAATTTTAAGTATTTGGTCTACAGCGCGTTTTTCAATACGGCGTTCCATATCGGAGGGAAGATAAGAGCCCGATTCACTTTCCGCGTCTTCGCGGAAGTAGTCGGGGAAAATAAGCCTGTAAAGTTCGTTTAAAGTCCTTGCTCCCGCAAGTAAGGCAGCCCGCTTCCCCACGAATGACTTGCCGATGATTCCGCAAGCTTTGGCATACGCGTAAGGGCCGTCGCTGTGCATCAGCCTTCTCCGGCAAGGTATTTATTTAACAGTGAAGAAAAACGGTCTATATTGATATTAATACCGGAAATTTCATTGCGGTATTCATCCAGCGTTTGTTTGTATTGTTCTCTTAATCTTTCCTTTTCCTTTATTAACGAATCTTCAAGTTTTTGCGCTTCCTCCTTGAAACGATCTTCATAGGCAGTCTGGTTTTTTATTTCGTTCTCGTGAATACGTTTTTCCGCCTCTTCCTGGGCGTCGTTAACCAAGGCGGCAGCCTTGGCTTCAATTTCCAGCAAATGATCCAATGTATTCGAATTTTCCATAATTGTTAACTTTCGGAAGAAAGCAATTCCTCGTATTTACGAATAACTCTGTAAACGCTCTGTGAATCCTTTTGCGACTGCAGTTCAATCTGGAACTGCGGATTTTCCATAAGTTCGGCAAGGTGTTTTAAAAGACGCAGGTATTTTTCCGAATCTTCCATCGGGGAAATAATCATAAAAAGCAGGTACACAGGCTCCCCGTCAAGCGCATCGTACTGTATGCCTTTTTTTGAAATGCCAAGAACTCCGCGCATTGTGTCAACAGCTCCGGTTTTTCCGTGAGGAACGGCAATACCCTTGTGAATTCCCGTTGACATCTTTGCTTCCCTTGTAACTATAGCGTTGAGGATTTCATCATGGGCGTCTGAATGGTCAGCCTGACAGTAATGGTCTACAAGCTCTTCAAACGCTTCTTCCTTGTCATCCGCTTCCATATTTACCTTGATAAATTCAGGCAATAATACATCCTGCAGAATCATTTAAAACCTCATGTTATTGCGTTTCTGCTGCGCCGTCAGTGTAAATATCTTCTTCATAGTTAAAAAGATTCTCTTTCTGAGACGGATTTATCTCTTCTTCCAGCCAGTTTGACCCCGATTCCTGGGTAGAAAGCTTCCTGCCCTCTTCTTCAACGCCGGCTCCGCTCGGGGTGCGGCTTAGCAGGGCAAGCCCTAAACTGATAACAAGAAAAAGACCTCCCAGCACGCTGGTAGCGCGGGTAAGGACATTGCCGGAACGGGAACCGAAAGCCGAGCCCGAACCTCCGGCAAAAAGCCCCCCAAGACTGTCTCCCTCTTCATCCTGAATCAATACCAATAATATAAGCAGCGCGGCAATGATAACGAAAAATACAAGCAATACAATACTCAAAATTCCCATGTTTTTAAGCTCCGGAAAATTATTTAAGGTAATTTTATAGGATATTGATTTTTTGTGCAATAAGCCGAATTGCCGTTTATTACTTATACACCTACGGCAAGTTTTTCATGTATAAGATCGTTAATCACTTCAGTCTGGCTTTTACGGCATATTTTCGCTTGTGTTTGTAAATATTCTGCAGCTTCCTTATCAAGTTCGCTTAATAACAGGGTATTATGCGCAAAACCGGGTTTTATTCCCTGTTTTACAAGGTCAGGTCCCAGATGAACAGGGTTTTTTGTAATATACTCGTCCCAATATTCACATTCAGTATCTGTCATTCCGGTTTCTTTTTCAATTTCCGTCATAATATTCCCCTTCATTAAGCAATCGTAAAAAACGGTCTTGGCACGCCATGGCATGAAATATGTTTACGCCGTTCCCGCCAAATTCATTATACAGTATTTCAATCGGATTTGCTTTCATCATCTATGCGATTGTACAATATTTCAAAAGGAGCGGAAAATTCAGATAAATTTTGTTGACAAAATTCTCTATAAATCGTAAAATTACAATAATCGCTCGTATGAACGTATTCTTTAGAGCGAACGTTCTTTAGAACGAATAATCCTATATTTTATGAGAAAAAGGACAAAAACAATGGCAAAAGACAAAATTTCCCGTATCCCCCCCCCCCCCCCCCCCAGTTCAATCTTAAGTAAATACATTCTCATTCTGACAACAGTATTAATCCTCACGTTTACGCTGACCTCTTGCGGAGGAAACGGAGATGAAGGAACGACATTCATACCTGTTACCGGAATAACGCTTAATAAAAGCAATATTTCCCTGCCTGTAGGGAGTACAACAACCCTAACAGCAGATATTACACCGGTAACGGCCACAAACAAAGCGGTAATATGGTCAACAAACAATGGGGCGATTGCTCATGTTGCAAACGGCGTTGTTACCGCTAATAATACAGGTCAGGCGACAATTACTGTTACTTCCGCAGATGGCGGCAAAATCGCTCATTGCCAAGTTACCGTAACAGGAAGCGGCGCAGGCGACAACGGCGGCGGCACAGATAGCGAAACCCTTGATCTCTCAGGAACAATTACAATAAGCCCGTCAACAGGTGTTAACATCAACACAGAGCTGACCGCGAATTACAGCGGAAGCGAAACCGTAAGCTACCAATGGAAACATAACGGCGAAAATGTCAGCGCAAACACGAACAAATATACACCAACAACGACGGGAAGCTGCACCGTAACCGTAAGCGCGGCAGGCTACAAGAGCAAGACCAGCGCGGCAGTTGATGTAAACGATCCTTCTCTTCTTACATTAAACGGAAATATCACAATCAGCCCGAACAACGGCGTTACCACCTTTACAGAATTAACCGCAGCATACAGCGGGAATGAATCCGTAACCTATCAATGGAAACAAAACGGCAGTAATGTCGGTACAAATTCCAGCAAATTTACGCCGACAACAGAAGGAAGCTGCACCGTAACTGTAAGCGCAACAGGCTATAACAACAAGACAAGCGCGCAGGTTAACGTAACATTATCCAATCTGTCGGGAACAATCGCTATTTCTCCGTCATCTGCGACAATCGACGCTGAACTTACCGCAACGTACAGCGGAACAGAAACAGTTAGTTACCAATGGAAAAACGGCTCAAGCAATGTCGGAACGAATTCCAACAAATATAAGCCGACAACGGAAGGAAGCTACACCGTAACCGTAAGCGCGGCTGGCTACCATAGCAAGACCAGCACGGCAGTTACGGTAACAGCTCCTGCTCCGCCGACTGGATGGACAGCAATACCGAGGGGAGATTTTGCGGGGACAACCACATTAGGTAATGCCGGCGTATTTGCAATCACCTATGGCAATGGCAAGTTTGTCGTAGGTAACGGGGAC
>Ga0268262_10000581_pt1 | contig 47811 bp, 55 predicted proteins | sample TergutNc150P3_FD_190354 | JGI IMG/M metagenome (GOLD analysis project Ga0268262, IMG submission 190354) | Nasutitermes corniger P3 segment gut microbial community from laboratory colony in Florida, USA - Nc150 P3 (SPAdes) (version 2) | ecosystem: Host-associated > Arthropoda: Insects >... | reverse complement strand
AAGACAGTTGCTTTCCAGACATAATGTTCACTCTCCTTTGTGTTTTTTGTGTTTGTGTGTAATGACGTAAATTAATTTCCGCGCACGGCGGATGTCAAATTTTTTTTATTTTTCGGGGGACGGCGGCCATATATTATATTGATATTGTTCAGACGCGGCGCACGCACCGTTATCAGCCTAACCGCAACGGCTTTTGAAATTCGGAGGGATCGGCAAATGGCGACAATAGAAGTATCGAAGCCTAACGCCGAACTCCGAGAAGCAATGGACGATGTTCGGCTTTGGCGAAATCTGCATGGGCCTTTCGCCACGGCGGAAGACGCGATACGATCCATGTTAGCAGACGATAAAGACGGCCAGGAAACAGACCGACCGCTGTCTAAATTATACGTACGTTTAATTTAGACACTTTTACCCTCTCGTCAAACCCGCTTTTTGCTCCAATTTCCGCATGTCCCCTATATCAAAAAATGTCTAATTTAAACGTAGGTTTTTTTTAGACACTTTTGCCCAAATATGGGGATTTTGTATACGCCAACAGCGATTTTCAGCCGTTTACGCCACGGGACGGCAGGGTTTTCGCCCGAAAATGACCCGTTTATACTATGGGACACCTTATTTTACGCCCGAAACATGCCCGTCCCGAGGCGGAAAGGGGGGAACGGGGATGAATCGGACAACGATTATAAACTATCAACCATCATTTTCATTTAACTAAAGACAGGAGTTGCGTTATGATTTTTTTTACCTTTACTAAGTTGGGACGGACGCTGTCATTGACGGCTGCGCTGTCGCTTGCGGCGGTTGCGTGGTTAGGCTGCGGGGGGAATCCGAGCGGCGGGGGCGGGGGCGGCGGCGGAATTGTTGACCCTAATACCGTGGTTAAAGGCACGTTCGTTGACCGCAGAGACGGTCAAACATACAATACGGTCAAGATAGGCGGCAAGACGTGGATGGCGGAGAATATGAATATAGATACGGCTGATTCTTGGTGTTTCGGCGGCAGTCCCGACAGCTGCGCGAAGTACGGGCGGCTGTATGTTTGGAACGCCGCGAAGACGGCGTGTCCGAAAGGGTGGCATTTGTCTACGCGCGACGAGTGGGATCGATTGGCGATGTCTGTCGGCGGGACAAGGGCTCCTCATGAGGAAACGTATCGTTTTTGGTTGGATGCCGGAAAGAAGTTAAAAGCGAAAAGCGGTTGGGAAAGCCGCTCTCAAGGCGTAAGCGTCAACGGAACGGATAGTTACGGTCTATTCGCCTCCCCCCGTTTTCCCCAATGTTTTCAGCGTTTTCACGCAATCACTCACTACAAAGTCGCTACGCCGCCCCGCACATCTTTATTCTTTGCCGGCTTTACGCGCTTCTTTCCGTTCCTTTTCAAGCCTTAGCTTCCTCCGCTCCTTCCGCGCTTCCGCTTTCCGCTTCGCCTCCCTCTCCTGCTCCTTCATACCGTAGTTCGTCGTGCCGGTGAAGGCCTTGCCGGCCATGCCGAGGCCGGGGACGGCGTTGTACTTCTCCAAACCCGTGCGGTCGTCCCTTACAACATAGTCGGGATCTTGCTTCGCCAGCTCCTCCCGCCGTTCTTTCCTCAGCATCTTTATCGGATTTTCGTCGGGGTTGTAGAAGCGGTAGAAACCGGAGAACGGCCCTGTTTTGTCGATAGTCCACTTCAACATCACGGCCGTCTGGTCGGCCCTGCTCAATTTCTGCATGTTGGGCGGGACGATGTCGCGCCCGGTGAAAGCGTCTACGGGCTGCTGCCCGGCCATGAATTTCCCCCACGCGATAAGGGCTTGCAGTACGGGATTAAGCTTCTCTTCGTTTATGGGAAGCGCGTCTCCCAACTCCCCGCCGACCTTCATTGCAAGATCAAGGCCGCGATCCGCAGCGGTTTCGCGGTCTTTGTCAAGCTCTTTGCCTTGCTCGCGGGCTTTCTTTTCGTCCTTGCTCCTTTTCCATTCCCGAATCGCCGCCTTCGCCGCATAGTAATATATCGCCCCCAAAGCTTGGGACAAGTATTCGCCCGGGACGCGGAGGTAATCTTGCCGTCTGTCTTTTTCTTTGCTTTTGATCAGGTTGCCGTCCCCGTCCACGGCGGGAAGCGATTTGCCCGGCAGCGGGTGGACGAAGTTGCGGGCTATGATCTGCTCCGGTATGCGCTGCATTCCGTCTTCTAAGAATCTGCAATAGTTCAGCCAATGCTGATTCGTTATGCCAGCCGACTCCATGAAGTTGACGAGCTCTTCTTCGCGTGCGAGGGAGGCCATGATCGTATAGGGCATTTTATGCAGCGCGAACTTCGTCAGCCAGCGGGCGGGGTCCGCGCTAAACGACGCGATTCCCGCCCGCGCCCCTTGAATGTTCACGTTGGAAAATAAGAATATGCCGTTCATCATCCGCTTCAGCTTCCCCCCGTGGGTGAAGTCCGGGGTGCCCGCCGCCGTCCGCACGGTATGGGCGCGGAGCGTAGGATCGTCTATCCTCGCGCTCTTGCCGGTGATTCCGCCCTTGTCGTGCTTCAGCATCTTGTAACCCGTCAGCTTGCCCGCCGTCTCCTCGAACTGCCCGATCTTCTCGAACAGGAACGTAAACGCTTTCCACGCTTTTCTAAGGCCGCGCGTCGCGACGTTCTTCGAGTATTCCGCCTGCCGCGCTTCGTCGAACTGCGCCATGACGCGGTCGTACACGTCGGCGTCTTCGGCGCGGACGAACTTCCGCTTCCCCTTCGCGTCGGTCACCGCGACCGTATTATCCACCATCGTGTCGTAGCTGCGCCCCACGTGCATGGCCCCGGTCTTGAAGGCCTCTTTCATGTCGGTGGACAGCCGCCCCGTAAACAGCCAGTCGAGCGTGTCCCCCGCCGCGCCGGGGAAGAACCGTAAAAACTTGCGGACGTTCGCCCTGGGGATGTTCTTGATCGTGGCCCCCGCGTCGCGGAACATGTTGCGCATAAGGAACGGGATATTGTACTTCACATAAAAATCCTTTTGCAGGTGGCGGTTTACCCAACTAACGGCGGTCATGGCTTTGCTTGTAACCACGGGCTCATGGATAAGCATGTCTCCGATAACCTTGTCCACGTTGTAGGCGTGGAGCTTGCCGTCCTGAACGTACTTCAGCTGCCGCATGCCGTCGGGCGGGGCCGCGAATATCCGTCTGCCGTCGGAGTAGGCTTCCCCGGCGACCGCCTCCCCGTATTTATACGGATGCCCGTCCTCTTTCAGCAAATCGATCACCGCGCGGACGGCGTCGTTCTTGGCTTTCAGCGCGACCAATTTCAAGTCGTTGGCGACCGTCGCGTCGAACGGATTGCCGACGCTGTTGAGCGTCCCCACCTGCTTGTGGATTCCGAGCTTGCCGGAAACGCCGTCCTTGAAGGCCTCGTCGAATCCCCCCTTGCCGTCCTTGTCCCCCTTGACGACGTCGAACGTCGCGTAGTTCGGATTGTTCAGCGCGTACTCCCGCAGTTCCTTTCCGTATGTGTCGTCGTCGAAAAGGTACGGGAGTATATGCTCCTCGCGGACCTTGCGGTAAGCCTCCGCCGCCTCGGCGAGTTTGACGAACGTCTCCGCGCCCAGCTCGTTCTTCATGTGTTCAAGCTGTTTTAACGCGATTTCTTTGGTTGTCCCGCCTGGGTTGGCCATGTCCGCCCGCTCCGTCGCTATGCGGTTGTAGAGCATGTACTCGCCGAGGTTCTTCCGGGATTCGTCGCTGAACCCTTTCTTTCCGAAGACCTCTTTCATAGCGGTTTCAACGTCGGAGAGGTAGACTTCGGCCCGCCCTTCGATGTAGGAGAGGCTGCGCAGCAGCTGATAGGCGAGACTGTTTTGCCCGCCTATCCGCGCTATGCGCGTGTACTCGTCTACGAGCTGTTCTTTGTACCGGTCGAGCTCTTTCAGAATATAATCGCCGACCCCGTCGCCCGCGTCCGCCGACTCTTTTTTGCGCTTCTCGTATTCGACTTTCGCTTTCCGCGCCGCCTCGAATCCCTCATGCACGTCGCGGCGGCGGCTCTCCGTCACCGCCTTGTCGCCCATGCCGTACAAGCTTATAATCTCCTGATACGGACGGTAGAAGTCCGGCTTGTTCCTCATCCCGTCCATGATCGCTTTGAACGCGGTCGGGGCCCGTTGCGCGAGCAGGTCGGGATCGGAGAGCAGAACGGAGACCGCGTCGGCGTAAAGCTCCTCGGGCGAGTTGCGGTAGGCGAGCTCCGACGCGGACGCCTTAGACTCGTCGAAAGGCCGCCAGTCTTTGGACACATCGTAAAGCTCGTCGTGGATTTTGCCTATGTCGAGGGATTCCCCCGGCATAGGCTTTTCCATGATGAAGGCCATACCGTCCCTCATGTTTTCGATAAGCTCCCCGATGTGGGCGCCGGCCGTGTGGTCGATGTGGCCTATCTCGTGCGCCATGACGCGGGAGGCCACCTTCGGGTCTTTGAAGATGTCCGCGCCGAGCCGTACGGATTTCGGGTCGCCGTTCTTGTCGCGCTTCGTCGTGCCCAGCGCCGCCCGCGCCAGCTTCCGCTTGACGGACGGAACCGCGCCCTTCAGGAGCGAACGGAACATCTTGACGAGCTCCGGGGCCTCTATGCGGTAGAGGCCGGAAGAGGCGGCTTCGGCGGGGCGGGCGTTGTCAACGCCGGAGGAGAGCTCTATGTCGAACGTCCCGCGAGCGTCGTTCTCGTCCGCGCTGCGGCCGCCGCCGCGCCCGGCGTCGCGCGGGTCTATGCTCGAATAGTCCGGCGGAGGGTTGTGGCTGAACTTCTTCGTCCGGCCGGGCGTGTCGCGCAGGTGTTGCGCTATGATCCGCTTCGCCTCCTCCGCCGTCACCTTCTCTTTGCTCAACGGTACGCCCCTGCCGGAGGCGTCCTGCTCGTAGACGGTTCCATGCGTCGCGTCCGCCGCGTCTTTTCGGAGGCCGAAGATGCGGTCGCCGAACTGGAACTGATGATAGTGCCCCTTTTGGCCCTTGCGCGTTCCGATGTCTTCGATGTCTCCGGGGACGGCCCTTTCCGAGGCTTCGCGGGCCTCCTTGTCGGACGAGAAGCCTTTGCGGGCGGACTTTTTGAGAACCGGCTCCTTTTCGGCGTCGGCTTCGGCGTCGCGTTCTGCGGCGCGGACGGCTTCGGGGTCTTCGGGGACGGGGGCGAAGTCTTCGGGCTTGTACTCTACTCCCTCGCGCTTGGCCTTTCGGCGGGCGGCGGTCTCGGCTTTAGCCTCGGCGTCGGCTTTGGCCTTGGCTTCGGCTTTGGCGCGGGATTTGGCGCGGTTGGCGGCGCGTTTTTGGGCGAGAGTGGGGGGGGCGGGGGTAGGTTCGCCACGTTCGCGCCACGGGGTCTCGCCTACAAAATCCCGTTGCTTCTTAATAAGCGCATCCATTTTATCCTTGCCGACCTGCATTATTGTTTTCGTCGCCGCTTCAACCGCGCCTTTCTTTTGCGCGTACCCGCCGACTACATTAAGACCGGTTGTAGCCTCGTTGACGCTCCACGAACCGCTTGCCCTTTGGTGGACAAAGTATGTCTGCCCGTCAATTTCTAACCGTGTCCCTTGGACTTCCACGTGCTCTGTAGGGGCGCCGTTGTGGGTGATTTGCTCCCAAAACGCTTCAGTTTTGCCCGTCGCCTTTGGCTTAGGTTCGGGCGGCTCGGAAAGATTTTTTATTTTTTCCTTGACTTCCGGCGCGGGATTAGGTATCTTATTAGTAGCGGGGGGTGTGCGTACGGTTTCGCCGCTCCCTGTTTCATTATCTACATTGCCTACGACTTCTTTGACTTTGACGGTGCTCGGCGCGGGGGCGGGTTTTGATACTGCTTCAATTTCCGCTATCTTGTCGCCGACCGCCGCCATCCTTTTGTGATTTAGATGTCTTTGTACTATGTTAGAAATCGTATTGGGGTCTTCGGGTGGATTCCCGGCCGTGGCTTCTTGAACACGTAAACTTGGTTCCGCCCGATCCCCGCTTTCAATGCGTATCGCGTGATCATAATAACGCTTCCCGTTACCGTCATCCCGTACAACAATACCTATCGTACTGGGTTCACCATCTATCACCGCTTTGGCCGCAAATATATGACTATCAAGCCCCGCCCTCTTTGGAATTGTTTCAAGATAAATTCCATTTTCAATCAAGTCTGGAGCATATTCCAGTAACGCAACCTTGCCATCATGCGCTGTGTGCCCCATAACATTGCGGGCACCCCTATTGTTGAAGACTATGTCCCACCCCTTGTCCCGATTGCGATACTCCCCAAATACGTCTTTTTGCGCAAGCCACCCAACGACTCTTTGTCTAAATCCCTCTCCGCGCCCGAGGGATTTTACTTCTGCGGTATTAACATCTAACGTCTGTAATGCGTCGAACTTAGCACGCGTATTATTCGGCTCCGTCTCCGCTCCCTCCTGCGCCCTCCCAGCCTCATCAGGCGAGCGTTCTTCGGTACGGGCGGACGCTTCCCCCGCCTTAGATTCCGACGCTTCTACGCGCGTGTTTTCACGCTGTTTCTGCGGGGCTTCCGGGAGCGGCTTCGGGGACATGTACGGGTCTTCGTACTCGGAGTTGTACTGCTGCTTCGGGAGCTCTCCGAACGCGGGCTTGTCTTTCACCGCCGCCCCCGTCGGCTTCGGGCGGGAGTACGTCCCCGTCTGCTCCCGCGTCGGCGCGTCGGGCTCCGGGCGCATAGACGTGAAAGCCTCCGTCGCGATGTTGCCTTGCCCGTCGGTCGGGTAAAACTCGAAGCGCGGGGCCTTTCCCGTCCGCCGCCCCTCGCGCTCCGCGCCGTGGAGCCAGCGGCCCAGCCGACCGAGCTCCGCTTTCTGCGCCGCCTGTTTGACCGCGAACGTCTTTCCGCTCGCCGCGTCCCGAATCCCGAAGCCGGCGGACACGCCGAGGGTCAGAAACTCCCGAATCCAATCCTCACGGTTCCACACCTCGCCGCGAGCGGCTTTTACAACCATGTCGTGCGCGAAATCCGCCGCCGGCTGCCCTATAGCTTGCAAGAGGCCTGGAGGGAGAAACACCTCCGGCAGCATGGACGCTAACGCGCTTGTGACGGCGACGCCCGACCCGTCCCAAATGCTTTCAACGTCGTCGCGCCCGAGCTGCTGCCCGGTGTTCATGGCCATTTGGGTCAGTACGCGGGTGGCCGCCTCCTGCGCTATCTTGCTGGACGCAACCTGCGCCGCCGTCCGCCCTGCGTTAGCCACGGCTTGCCCGGCTTTGGACGACATCTTGATCATGTTGGCGGCTTTCAACGCGCCCTTCCCCGCCAGCTGCAAGCCTTTCCCCACGACGTGCCCGCCGACCACCGCCCCGGCCACGTTCCCGGCTATGCCGCCCGCGACGTTGGCCACGATGTGGCCGCTCCGCCGCGCCCTCTCTCCCGCCGTCTCGGGGACGGCGAGACGCGACCCCGGTATGCTGCGGCCGAAACCCTCCACCGCCGAACGCAACGCTTCGCCCCTTGTATCGGCGCGGCTTTCAGCGGCGGCAAGCGCGGCTTGCTCTTCGGGGGTGGCGAGCGCCGCCCTGAACATTACCGGATCGGCCGCGCCTTTCTGCATTTCCAATAGACGGTTGCCGAGGTTGTAAAACTGTTCGTACTCTTCGGGCGTCATGTTGTTCGCGTAGATCTCCGCGCTGGATTGGCTCGGAAAACCCATCCGCTTGTCGTGCGCTTCGTTAAGGCGCGGCGGCGCGTATTTCGGGAGGCCCTCCGCCGTAGCCGGTTCCGGCGTCTCTCGCGGGTTCTGTTCATAATGCTCCGCCACCCGCCCTACGTCCTGCGGGTTCAGGTTGGAATAGCGGTTCAAACCTGCGTCATACGGCGCGGCGGATATTCCCTTGCCCTCGCTGCCCTCGAAGTCTATTTCCTGCGGGTCTCCGGCGGCGGGCGGGGGGAGCGATACCGCCGTTGAGCTTTGCGGCGTCGGTTGCAGAGCTCCGACGGGCGGGGCGGGAGTGGATTCTCCCGCGAGCAAAACATCAAGCTCTGACAGCAACGCATCTTCCGACAACTGCCCTCCCGACTGCGTAGATGGAGAGGCCGTCTCGGTTGCGAGTAAAGCGTCGAGTTCCGCCAACAAAGTATCTTCGTTCACAATATCTTCCCTGCTTTTCGTAATGTTGCGACAAAGGCATCAATATTTTTGATACCCATTTCCGCAAGTTTTGCTCGCGCTTCTTGTTCTGAAGCAGGATTTTGGAATTTTGCCAAAACATCCTTTGGGGACAATTGGGCTTGCGTCTGCGTCCCGCCGCCTTGATTTGCCGCGTTCTTTGATGTCCCCGCCCCCAAGCCGTTTTGGTTACGAAGCGTTTCCCGCGCCCGTTGCTGTTCCTCGGGAGATAGACTTTTCCGCCCGGCGATATGCTTTTCAATCGCGGTATCAACTTTCCCAAACCACGGACGGTTAAACTCGTTCACGGCACGATTTACGCGAGCGTTTGACGCGTCTGTTTGAGCGGCTTGTTGCGATTCCGTGTAGGCGGCGGTTATAGCTTCATGGTATTCGTCGGGAACGCTTTTCAAAATAGTGTCAAGCGACTGACCCATTGCGCCGGCCATTTTCCCGTACCCCTCCAACGACGCGGACAACTCGTTGTTAAGCGCGTCAATGTACGGCTGCTTCGTTAACGTTTTGTTTAACGCGTCGGCCGTATTAATAGCGGTCAAAAGATTCCGCCGCATATCGCCCATATCGCTCAACAATTGACGGTCGCTCTGCATACCTTCGATATCCATACCCTTTACATAAGCGGCGACCTCTTTTCCTTTCGTAACGTTTTTTTCTCTTGCATTACTCATGCCGGTCATCGCCATATTAAACCTGGAAGTTTCATCTTTCTCTTGTTGAAAGCCGAAAGAAAGGTTAGGTTGCGGACTTCTGTCGGCTTGACCGGCGCGCGCGTGATTCAGCCTGATCTTTGATTTCTGCTCGGCTATATCCAATTCCGTGGGTTGTTTTTCCGGCTTCGGCTGAACATATCCAACAGCGAGCGGAGATTGTCCCGTATACGCCGCAGTCGGGTCGAAACTGTTTACCGCTTGTCCGTCCGTGCCGTATATTGTTTGACCGCGCCCGACCGCCGAAGCGACTTGTTCGGCGGCGAACTTGTTTGTGTCCTGCCGATGTTTAAGATCCGCCCCCATAGCCGCCGCCTCCCCCTGCCGGCGCGCGTTGTCGTAACCCTCAACCTTTTGCGCGTAACTTGCCGCCCCGGTTCCGGCAAGCATAAGGCGGTTGTGCGCTTCCTCGCGCGGCATTCCGCCGTACACCTTATTGAAAATATCCGCGTTGCCGCCCGGCATGAAGGCCGACGGCGGGGCATACGTCGGAGACCGCGCCTGTTGCGAGGCGGGAGGAGGCGGCACGGTTCCGGCGAAAGACGTTTTATCTTGTTGCGCGGGCGGAGATTGGGCGGGCGGCGCGGGCTGTTCCGGCGGCTGTTGTTGCATCATATCCTGCGGCGGGCTCGTCAGCGGAGACTGCGGGCCGTTGGCGAACTCGTTCCCGACTCCCCAATAATCCTCGCCGGGTTGAGGTTGTCTAAAACCCTTGCCCATAGCGTCGCTAAGGTTTTGATTTTCCATATCGGCGATGTCTTGGGCGTATCGCTGCTCCGGGTGTTGCTTTTTAAACGCCGCGTAAGAGTTGATCTTATTGTTAAGACTGTTGTTGTCGCGTATCGGACTGTCTTCGGGCAGCGCGCCCGTCATGATGTCCGCCGGGGAACCGACCCGCGCCGCTTCATATTTCGCGGCGGCGGTCGCCGGACGCGACGGCAGCGATTGCAGCGGCGATCTCCCAGGAACCGCCGCCATTACATCACGGTTGCTCGGCTCCGCCGGACGGCCCTGCGCGAAATGGGCGGCATCTTCCCCCATCTGTTCGGATGTCGGCATCTTCTGCTGCTGTTGCTGCGATTGCGACATAAACGCGTCCATACCCTCGGCGTGTTTCCGCTCCGTCATCGGATCGTCCCCGAACTTGCGCCGCGCCCATGCGTCCAAGCGTTGCATGTAATCGTCAAACGACACGTTCTTAGGTACGGGCGGCATACCGGCGGAGGCTTCGTCTCCGAAATTTTGTTTCAGATATTGCTCAAACGCGGAACGCAATGTTTCTTTCTGCGCTTCGTTGTCCTTCCGCAAAGAAGCCTCTCTGTCCCACGCCTCCTGCTGCTGAAACGCGCCGGGAAGATCGCGGACGGCTCCGGCCAACGCCTGTCCGAATTGAGCCGTCGCGTCGCCGGGGCGCGTCAGATAATTCCGCGCGCTGAAGTTTCCGTAAGAAGCCATTATTTGCCTCCGTAGACTTTGTTAAGCGGCTGCGCCGCCAAAGGGTTCTGCGCCGGCTGCACGGCCCGCGCCGCCATAGACGCGGCCGCCCTGTCTTTCATAGCGAAACCCGTATCGAGCGCGTCCTTCACCTGCGTCCGCGCTTGATCGACCGCCTTGTTTTGCATATTGAACGTCTCCGTCTTCTGTCCCCATTTAAATTCCTCTTCCGCGCGCTCGAGATCCTCATTCTTAGCGCGGCGGGCCTCCGAAGCGTTTTGGCTGTTACCCAAAAGGCTGAACGTCCCGCTGATTATCGCCGCTCCGAGTATCGCGAGCGGAAGCCACGCGACTTGAATATTGGAAACATCCAATACCAAAAGACTGTCCATATCCTTCTCCTTTGCTAACGTTTAGGTACAGTTACCTCGGCGTTCTTCGCCCTAATCAGCCTATTCGCTTCCGCCTCCGCCTCCTCGCGTTCATAGCCCTGCCCCATAAGCGAATCGACAGTATAGTTCCACTCGTTATATGACTTGTGGTTATAATAATATTCCATAACGTCGTTCGTCGTAAACTCCCCGCCGAAAATTGCGGAGAACTGCCTAACGAACTCGGGATTTTTGTCTAAATAATCGTTCCATACGCTCATCTGAGCGTTCTGATCTTCTGTTTGAGACAGCGCCTGGTTCAAAATACGATTGTCATTAAACGTGGATGCCACAAAACGGACGGCGGAATCGGCGGCGGCGGATTGTCCGGCTTTAAGGCCCGCTTCAAATCTATTGACGTCGTCCGCATGACCCCCCGCCGCCGCCGCGCCCGCCCGCATATCCGCCTGACGCGCCGCGTTGAGATTGATCGCGTCGTCGAAACGGTTGCGCATCAAATCGACCTCAACCCCGTACCCCGCCCCCGCGCCGAGCGGCGTTCCGCTGAGCCCGGCCTGGTTGATACCCTGCGCCGCCGCCGCCCTGCGCTGCGCTTCCGCCCGCGCCTGACCCTCCTGAATGCCGACGGCCAAAGGAGAGTAGGCTTTGCCGGAAAGCTGGTCGGCGTAAACGTTTCCGGCGGCCGCAAGATTGTTCCCGGCTTGCACGGCAAGCGGCGACGCGGCGAGCGGCGACTCCCCTTGTCCATAAACGTTTCCCTTCTTAGTCGGCGCCTTATACCCAGCGATGAACGAATCATTGGAAGACATGCCGGAGTTCAATGACCTTTGATTCGGATCTATCATTATTTCCCTCCACCGATAAATTTGTCCGGCGTCCCGTACTTGGCGGTCAGCGTCCTAACGTCCCCGCCGACGCTCCGATCCTCGAAGTGCGGCTTGTCTTTGAACGTCGTCCAACGGCCGCCCCAAGTAAGACCGAGCGACTCTCCGATCTCTCCTACCTTCTCGAACCAGCCGCCCGCCTCGTTGTAAATACCCGTCCCGTCGTCGCGGCAAACGTCGAAAGCGAGCCCCCAGTTATGCATGGACAACGGGTACTTCGCCTTCGTGTTCGCGGCGGGGATCGCGTCCTGCTCCGCCTTCGTCCGCAGCGTGTCGGTGATCTTCACCTTCAACCCGGCTTCGAGACAGCGCGACGCCAGCAACTCCGCTTTGGCGCGGACGACCGGATGTAAATGCTCCAACCCTCTCATATTAACCGTCCTTTCGTTTAATCTTTAACGCACCGCAGCGAGAACCCCTGACTCTTGTTGTAATTGCTCTCGGCGATATTGATGTAGTCTCTCTGTATATATTTGTAATAGCCGTTGGCTCCGGGGCTCACATCCGTAGACGTCCACCAGTTGCCGGCCGCTCCGAGCGCGGTGAACGCGCCGTTGTTGTATGCGCGCTGGCCGCCCATTAAAGCGCCGAACCCGTAATCGTCCGTCCCGCCGGCGCTCGCCGCTTTCAGTCTCCCGCCCGCTGTGGAGGCTCCGCCGCAAGCCGCGATAAGCGCGTCCCACTCCGCCCGCGTCGGCACATGCCACCCCGGCGGCGCGGCAAGCTGCGCGGACTGCCACGTATACAGACGGCCGTATGTCGCGCCGTTGGCGGAACTTTGGGCGTACTCCCAGCTGTCCGACGGCGTGACGTAATTCATATTCTCCGCCATCCACAATTTACCGTCGGGCATGAGCGCCACCCTATACTCTTTGCTGTCCCGCGGGTCGATGAAAGTAGACGGCACGCCGCCCTCGTACTCCGCGCGTATCGACACGGCGTTAGGCGGCATGACGAACGTCGTCTCGCCGACGGATGTATCGTCCAAAACCGCGCCGCCGCTCACCACTACCCAGCGCGTGAACGTCTGCCCCGGCAGTCCTTGCCATTGTATCGTAACGACCGACCCTGCCGCGTAAGAACCGCCGCCTTGACCGCCCGTCACCGTCACCGCGAACGTCTGCGCGGGCGTACCCGAATCTATGTCGGCCAAACGCAAAGCGAATTTCCCTAAGTTCGGAACCTCGACAGCGACCAGCCCGTTGGTCTTCGCCGCCGCGTAAGAAATCGGCGGCAAATCCGAAATATTTATATCGCTGCCGTCTTTGCCGTCAACTCCGTCTCTTCCGTCTTGTCCATTGATACCGTCAACTCCGTCTCTTCCGTCTTGTCCATTGATACCGTCAACTCCGTCTCTTCCATCTTGTCCATTGATACCGTCAACGCCGTCTCTTCCATCTTGTCCATTGATACCGTCAACGCCGTCTCTTCCGTCAATGCCGTCTATCCCGTCTCTTCCGTCCTGTCCGTTAATACCGTCGATACCGTCTTTGCCGTCGGCTCCGTCTCTCCCGTCCTGCCCATTGATACCGTCAACGCCGTCTCTTCCGTCTTTCCCGTCCCGTCCGTCGATACCGTCTCTCCCGTCAAACCCGGACGGCCCCATCGGCCCCTCGTCGCCCGGGTCGCCTTTCGGCCCTCGCGGCCCGGCCGGCCCCGGCGGGCCTTGCGGCCCGGTACCGCCGCCCCCGCCGCCGAACAAATCGGGATTCACGCGGTAGCCGCTCTTATTAACATCCCATTGCGCCGCCACTTGACCGTCCGGCGTCATCAGCGCGGCTTGGGTTACGTCGTGCGTCAAAATCGTATCAGCCATTTTATTTCCCCTCCGTACAGGTTTTCAACAATATCTCCAACCTCTCCGCATACTCGCAAATATCCACAACCCCCGCCGCCGGATCAGGGTTATATGACGGACGCGGCGGCATAGCGACGCTGCACCGCACCGGAACCTTCACGTCCCGATACTCAATCTTTGTCACCGTTCGCGGGGCGCAGTGCAACCCCGTGAAAGCGGCGCAAAGCGAAATCAATATTATCGACCTTGTTCCCACAGCTCGAATCCCTTTCAAGACTTGTAACGACGGTTTCCCGTATCTCTACATACTTCTTCTCCGCTTGCCTGACCAACCGCTCGACATACACGGTATCGACCCGCACCGCCTCAACCGCCGCGTTCTGCCGCTCAACCGCCGCGTCGGCGTCCCGAACCCTATGGCCGCAATCCGACAGCATTATCGTAAGCCGCGCTATCTCCTCAGCCTTGCGCCCCAGTTCCGCCGTCAGCTTGGCGTAGATAATCACTGCGGCGATTATAGCCGCGACAAACAGCAGCAATACCGCCTTACGCATGATGCTCATGCCGCGTCCTCTCCGTTTCCGACATCTCCATCCGAATCATTATCTTCGCGATGTTGATGTCTATGCTATGGACATTGTCCTCTATCTTGCATAACCTGTCGTGTATCCGGTTGTCCGACGTCTTATGCGACTCCAAATGCGCCTCGAAATCCCCCCGGATATCCTTCATCTCCGCGTCGAAACGCGCGGTTATCCCGTTTATCTCCGCGTCGCGCTCCGTTTTGCGGTGCGCGGTACGCTCCTGCTCCGCCTTCTCCTTCTCCAAAACCAGCTTCTTGCCGTCCCCGGCGATCTTGGCTAAGTAGAAACCGAAAGCGATAAGGATGCACACGGCGATCAGCGCGGCCAGCTGAAGCTCGCTGTTCACGTGCTCTATCGCCTTGGCGGCGGCTTCGGCGGCGGCTTCCATTAATCCGCGACCCCCGCCGGTTCGCCCGCGGCCCCGGCCGCCTCATCCTCTCCGGCTATCCGCAGCGCCGCGCGGAGACCTTCGAGCTTCCCCGACGTCTTAATCAACAGCATCGTCTGCCCGTCAAGCGCCTGACGGTACTCCGCGACACGCGCCTCCGCCTCGCGCAAAACAGACGCCTCCCTCTCGATTTCCAACTCGATCTTAGACTTAAACATGACAACTCTCCTTGTCCTATGGACGGTTATCGTTTTATTATATGAAACATCCGTTAGCGTTATCCCAAGTCATATTTGTCCATCCGGAACTGGAATTTGCCTTCTTCGATACGTACAGTCTTTTATTAGCGTTATCGAAGGACAATCTTACGCCGCTGTCGATGTCGGTGTCGTTATCGACGGTTTTACCGGTAAACGTTATATTGTCCGGGGCTATCATCGCGGTATGATGGTAGACGCTGTTGCTTCGAGAGAATATCATGTTGTTCCAGACTACAACGTTTGCGGCGGAAAGGCTGTTATTGAACTTGCCGATATATACACGTTCGGAAAACAACTGGATATCTTTTTTTACGGATTTCAATATGATATTTTCTTCTTCGGCGTACAATTGGATATCGCCGTACTGACTGATAATTTCAGCGTCTATCGCAAGGTTGATACCATTGTATCTTGATAACAAATACAATGGTTCACCGACTAATGTTGTTCGGTAACCATCGTCACCGATATACAATCTGTACTTGGAACTTGGCGACGTCCCGCCGTATATATGACGGCCTTGGGGAATATACATATCCCCGTTAACCGTAAGATACGGAGCGTTGATTTCCACCTGCTTCCCGGCGTTGATCCTTACCATGCCGTTGCTATCAAACGTGCTGGAAATGTATATGCCGCGTCCGTTTATTGTCGTATCTGCGCCCCCGTTGCCAATAACGGTCGAACCGTTATTACTTGCGGTATTGATAGCGACCTGGGCCTCTGCCGCTATATTGACGGCGCCTTCGGATGATATACTCAAATCATAATTAGAGAACGCCTTTGAGTATGAGTGCAATACGCTCGTGACTATGCGCGGCCCGTCAAGAGGCCCTGTCAAACTCCCGCCCGTCAGCGGGAGATATTTCGCCCGGATGTCCGCGTCTTCATCTTTCCGCTCGGCGGTTTCTGTTCGCAAATCTTCATAGATATTGCTGTCCGCCGTGAGCTCGTTATGCGTTAAAACATCTTCAACGGATATAATACGCGGAACAATATTCGTCGTATTGTCAATCTCATTATCCGCGAATATCTTTCGCGAAAGCTCGTCTCCGACCATCCGTTCGAGCCGCTCTTCAGCGAAAAGCCGCAACGCCTCCGTTTGGTCGTGAAAGAAATGCAGGTTGCCGGACGTGTCGCGGATGCACAATTTTATTTTTAAGGCCTCTAAGTCCGGCTGTCCGTCCCGCCAAGCGTTCATTTGGCCGGTTATGTCCGGCGGCGGTTGTTTGTTTCCTGCGTTCAAAGTATTCGCGATATCCTCGCCGGTCGGCATATTCTCCAACCACGATTCCGTTTGCCCGCGCAAATTCCCGACGTCGGTTTCCGCCGCCGCCCACTGCCGCAATCTCAAAAGAGTAGGGGTCGCGACAAGCCTCTCCTCCCGCTCCATTATCCGCAATATATCTACCACGCTCATAATCCGCCCCTTTCTAAACGCGCCGCAAACCGCTCTATCCGCGCAAACAAATCAGTAACATCCAATGTGTCATTCAGCAAAAACTGCGCTCCGTACGCCGCACGGATCGCCGGCTGCCCTTGGATTCCGGAAATCGTTTTTTGCGCATTGCGCAAACCATCCTCGCAAATCCGCAACCGCTTTTCTATATCGTCTATCCGATCTATGATATTCATGCGTCGCCCGCCCATATCTCCTTGTTAGGGTCTCCGCCCGCAAGGTCGTCGCTGTTGACGTTCGGCCGGAGAATCGCTTCCATCTCCGCGCCGTACATTCTAAAATCCGCTTCCGCTTTCTTTGTTATCTCGTATTGGAACCGCTCGCCCATAAAGTCGGATTCCGGGACCAGAGCGATATTCGTCCGCATATACCGCTTCCCTTTAGGCGTTTGGTTATTGACGTACTCTCTGTTTTTGGGATCGGCGTCGTTATAATCCCGCTTCGCTTTGAACCGATTGCTCTCTATCTCGACGATAAACGGCGAAACACCTTCGTTAAACGTGCAGTATACCGTAACTTTCAGGAGTTCGGCCATATTGCGGTCAAGCGGCCCGGGCAGATGGCGGCGCGAACGTATCGACACCGGCACACCAAAAGATTCGGATTCTGTTGTATCTATATACGAATCGCCAAATCCGCCAAACGCGATACGATTCCCGCTCGGTGCGGTCTTTGCGCAAAAGAAACATATCCCGCCGTCAGAAAGAACGGCGGCGCTGTCGTTACGAATGACAGGCTGGAAATCCGGCATTCGTATTTTAAACGCGCCCGAATATTCATCGTCTGTCGAATACCCGCAAATTACGCCCGGCGCGTGAGAGCCGTCGCTTCGCATATAGCCTCCCGCAAACACCAATATTTTGCCGTCCCAAAACACGGCTTTTGTCGTCAACGATTCATTCGCCCCCCATAACTCCTTGCACTTAAACGCCGTAAACTCGCGCACGTATCCGCCCGCCTCAATCAGCATCGGGGCGGCCGCGCTCAAAAAGAACAGCGCCGGTCTATTATCGACACGCGCCGCCGTTATCACGCCGCCGCCGCGACTTCCTATACCGTCGGCTATGACGCGAGGCGTCGCCGGCGGCATCCCGCCTATAAGACACCATATTTTATTGGACTTGAAAAAATACAAATCATCGTCAAAAGACGCTATCCCGGTGACAGCCACGCCATCCCGCGTCCCCAATTCGTATCTGCTGTAAAGGCTGTACCACAACGCATATTTTTCAGGAAACAAGTTCGCCGATTCCAAATCCGTGCCGCCGTCGCCGCCGGGAACTTCCGAAAAATAAACCTGCCCTTTCTCACCCAAAATGAACATCCGATTCTTGTGGTGCTTCATGAGATACCCGTCGGCGGGCGGGAAGTTATATCCCGCGCTCTGTAACGTATTAGCTTCGCCGATTAACTTCCCGTCGGAAACTTCTATCCGCGCTATTAAATCGTCATAATCCGCAACTTCCGGCCCGTTCGTACTCCAAGTATATTTTTCGTCGTCAATAGGAACGTCTACCAAAAAATAGCGCGTCGCGCCCTTTATAATGTCCAGCCGTTGCGCTTCCGTAAAAGTATTGTCGGCATACAAACCGGCGAAATTCCGTGTCCGGTATATGCGCAAATGCGTAAAACCGAAAAACTTCCGCGTGTTCTTCCATTTGAACTTGATATCGTAAAAAGGATAGGCGTAGCTATTGGAAAGATAGGCGTACGCTATCCCGGATTCCCTGCCGGGGGTCAAACGGCCCTCCGGCGATTCTATCGATCCGGGCATAAAGACATCGCCGGACTCCGTATCGGTGCGGCGCACAAGCGTTACTGAAAAACCGTACGCGCCTAATATTTTATCCGCCTCCACATTGACTTGAATGCCGGAACCGCCGTCGCTGCTAACCCAACTCTTCGGAAAAGCGTCGGCCGGAAGAGCCGTAACAGACGCCGGAATAACCCGCGCGTATGGAACTTCAATATCTTTCCCGTCAACATTCTCCTTAACAAACTCAATCGCGATCATATTGCATTCGTCATAATTACTTCCCATCGCAGGATGTGCTAATATGTCATACCCCCATTTAAAACTATTGGATTTAATCCTGCTATAGAGAACGTTCCCGACAATTTCAAACGAAATAACGTCTTTTGAATCATAAAGCTCGCGGCAACTGACCATCGTCTTCGTGTTGCTATAGCTGAAATATACTTGCGACATCCGCAACGTTTCATCAATCCAATACAATTTCGCGCTGTAGCCGATCGCAACCCATATAAATACTTTGCCGTTAAAAGAAATTGATTCTATAACCGATTGACCCTCCAAACCGACACTAAAACTAATTCCCTTGCGCATCTCCAACGGAAAACCCGGATAGGCGTTGACGAGCTCCGCGCAATAACCGTCCGCGAGCGCCGACGGATCGTCAACGTCGTTCATCCCGCGAGCGTAATTGCTGTCTTTCAGCAACGCTATAGGCTTCTTTATCGGCATGTCCGCCCCTTAGTTATCCTCGTCTATCCAATCCGCGCCCAACGGCGAATCCTGCTCGTCGAGCACACGCTGGAACGCCCCGTCCCCGTCCCCGCGCCGCTTCGGACGCGCGAAATCGTCCCCTCCGAAACCCGGCATCCGCCGGCCGGACGTCCTGTTCACGCGGTTGAAAGCCTCGCCGCGCAGCTGGTGCAGTTCCGCCTCCACGCGGCTGCGCCAATACTCGCACTCGTGCGACGACGCCTGCTCATGCTCCTCGACTTTCCACCGCAGCCACGTCTCAATCAAATTGTCGTAACCGCTCAACGCGAAATGATCGTCCGCGCTCTCTATGGGACGGTACGCCTCGATGTACGTCATAATCAAATGCGTCTGCGGCGGGATGAAATACCCCCGCGTTATCCAATCCTCCCCGTAATGATAATGCTTCAAACGCACTTCCATCTCCGCGTTGCCGGCCGCCGGCCTGACGTTGCTCTCAACCGCGTAGGCCTGTCCCGCCATCTTGCCGTCCGTCACTACAAGAAGCCAGTCTTTGAGCACGTTGCCGTCCCAATCGTCCAAATCGTCCCCGAGCGGCGTGACCACGAGCTTGTCGGGCTCCGTCCGAATAAGCTCGAACTCCTTCTTGTCGTAATCCTCCCGCACGAGATTCATCAAGCGGAGAGCCCCGTTCATCTCCTCGAAAGGATAGGTTTTCTGCTGATGAACGGGATGACGCAATTCAAGCACGTCGCGGCAGCCGAACGGGAGCGACACCCATCTACGGTTGTAGATGGTGACGCCCCTCATCCGCCGCTTCGGACGCAGCACGCCCATACCGGACATGCGCTCCAAAAGAGAATTGGCCCATCCCACCCAGTACCGGGTATTGTTCCTATACCTGGAACTCTGCTGGAACGGAATCCGATCAATGTAGCTCTGTAACGTCGCCACTTGATTCTTCTTTCTTTTCAGGCTCCGTAGACGCCCATTTGCCGTCTTTGAACTCATGACGGTAAACGGTGACGGTCTCCGAGTACAATCCTCTTTTCCGGGACAGCGCGAAAGAATCCGCCCCGCCGACAAGCAAAAACTTGGTCACGCCGTCCGACGCGAGCAAACGCCGCGCTAAGGGCTCCGGCACGAAAACATGAGTGAACTTGTTTTCGTCTACCGTCTCCTTGTACTTCTTGCCGAGCAAAGTCTCGACGGGGATTTTGTCCCCGCCGAAAATGACGGCAAGCTCTATCCCGCCGGCGGAACCGTCCGCCTCCGCGCCTTTCTTGGACGCGGCGGCGAGCTTCTTCTCCAACTCGGCGGCGTAGCTTTTGAGAGCCGCCACTTCGTCTTCAAGAACCTTTACGCGATCTGCGGTTGCAGCCATAAAAACCTCCTTCGTTTCAATACACGCGTCCTAAGACGCGGCTTAGACCATCCGCGTCCACGCGGTTATAACGCCGGCGGCGTTGGCGGCCGTCGCCACCCAACGCTGATAACCCGACCAATAAGCGTCGCCCGCCGCCGATTTCAGAAAGACGTTGACGGTGTCCCCGAGCCGCGCGTCGGGAACCATCTCGTTCAGGTTGGCCGTCGTTATCGAGGCCGCCGGAGCGAACCCGACGAACTCCCGGAACGTATGGTTCACGGGCATCTGCGCGTCCGGCAGCTCTCCGGTGACGTCGGTGTAAGACAGCACCGACGCTTTCTGCGAAACGTTGGCGGCTACGCCGGCGCTCGCGGCGGGGAACTGCTTCGCCGCCCGAATGAACCGGTTGTCTTTTATTGAAGGGAAAGGCATAGCAAATCTCCTTGCAAAAGGTTAAAGGTTGGCGGGAGCGTTATCGCCCCCGCCGAAAAATTATGACCGAGGCGACAAAATGCCCTCGTCGTGGTTGTTTCAATCCACGCGCCGCTACATCGGCGCGACTATGTCCTTGGACTAAGAATCCCCTCATCGTGGTTAAACATAACGAACGACGAATTGTTCAGAATCTTGTCGCGGCCGTCCTTAGCCACCCACTCCTTGCGCTTCCAGCCGTCGTGGTAGTGGATGCAATACTCCGCGCCCTTGCCGTGCTTGCCCGTCTCCTCCGTCCACTCCACCGCCGAACGGACGCTGCGCAAAAGAGCTCCGGCGCTCAACACCGCCGTCATGGCGATAGGGGATTCGTTTTTGAACGAATTCAAGCGCGGATCCACGTTCATGCCGGGGCCGTAGATAACTTTCGCGCTCGCGCCCGAACCCTCAACGCGCGGGGCGAACATCTGCATCTGACGGCAAGGCAAATAGAGGATGTCGTTCAACACGAACTTGCCCCTATGGTAGATCGCTTTGTTGTCGTCGGCGCGGGTCGTGGCTTGCGCGAACAGCTGGTTCGCCTGCTCGCCCGCAGTCGTCAGCCTGTACATGTTGCGCTCGTCGATAAGCGCGACGGCGCGGTACGTCTGACCGCCGATCTTTACCGGAGCCATCATCAGCTCGTCAACCAGCGCGGAGAGGCGGATGGTGGACGCCCAGGTGAACGCCGTATCGACGCTGTTGTTCGTCCAAAGCGCGGTAAGCAGAGCCGCCAAAGCCGCCTCGTGCTGCACGGCGTTGAACAGCGGCGTCATAAAGGCGCTGTTGCCGGGCAGCTGCACAAAACAGTTCCAACAGCTGCGTATCTGCTCCGTCACGCCGTCCGGCGTACCGGGAAGAACCTCGCCGCGCCCGCCGTCGCTCTTGATGAAAATGCCGCGCGACAAACCCATGAACAACGCGCGGAAAGCGTCGAAGTCAACCTCTTCGCGACGCCAAGAGATGATGTTCTCTTTCTCTGCCGCTACGAGATCGGACACGACGCGCTTGATGTTCTCCGCGCTCTCGAACCCGACAATCGGGTAGGCGGGGGAGTCTACTTTGCGCGTGTAGACCACGTCGTGCAGGTACCGCGCGAACTCGCCCACACGAACCGGCGCGTCCCCGTACGTGGCCATGCCCTTGTTGCCCTCGCGCATGGTGAAGCGCGTCTCCGCGTTTTGGCTTCCGTCCTTCTGCCAAACCGGGCTTTCGTTGCCGACATCGATGGACATGCCGCCCTGCTGACCGATGATCTGCACGGTTTTGACTTTGCGTCCGCCGGCGATGGTTCCGCCGAAGATCGATTCCGCCTCCGACAAATAATACAGCCCCTTAACGAGATTGGGGGTTACGACGAAATCCCGCCCCGTTCCCTTCGGCGGGTTATTCCAAGTAGTCTGTCCAGCCATATTTACCTCGCTTGTTTACCGTTTAGTATTGCGCGCCCCTTAGATTCAAGCTCGGACAGTTTTTCTATCCAAGCTCTGTCGCCGAGGCGCTGTGCCATAAGAGCGTCGTAATAATCGCCGTCCGAGGCGAGCCTCGTCACGTCGATGCCGTTCTCCATATACGACCCCGCCTTGCTTGCCGGAGCCGTCCCCTGCGTCGAGAGCGCGCCGCCGCCGGGTTTCCTGAAAAGATTGATCGCGTTCTTCCGGGCATCGGCGGCGATCTTCTTGTCCCTGTCCGCCGTATTTATCGCCACGGTTTTGCCCATGTCCGCCGCCGCCGCCGCGTAAAACGCTTTGGCCCCCATCTTGACGATCTGGCGGTTGTCAAAGCCGTGGTCGAACGCCCACTGTACGAACTTCCCGATACCGTTTTTGTACTTCTCTATTTCAGGATGCCGCTCGTTGAGGACGGTCTTTCCGGTCTTCGGGTCAACCGCATAGAAATTATCGATGGCCGTCTCCTTCAGCGCGAGCCCCTTGTCGAACTCCGACAAGCCGAACAGCAAAGCGTCGGCCCGCCTGTTCGCCTCCCGCGCTTCTTTGACGGTCTCCTGAATCTGCAGCGACCGCCCCGCGTAATCCTGCGCCATCTGCTTAGCGATGGCGTCGATTCCGGGTATAAGAGCCGCCATAGCGTCCGAGAGCGCCGCCCTCTCGCCCTCGTCTTCGTCAACGTTAAGACCGAGCTTCTCCGCCAATAACGCGGATATGCTCTGCGCCTCCTCCTGACTGATGGAGCGCGGCTGCGCCGGCATGCCCGCTTCCGCCGCCGCTATGCGCGACCGCAAATACGGATCCTGCTTCAACGCCTCTACAGCGGCCGAGACCGAATCCGCTTTCTGCGTTTTCTCCAGCGCCTCCTGATAGAATTTCGCGACGGCCTCCTGCGCCTCTTCGGGCAGTTTTCCGAACACTTCCCCCTTCAAACCCGGTATCACGTCGTCGGCGAACTGGGCGGGAGCCTCCTCTTTGCCGGAAGAATCGTCGGCCTTCGGCTCCTGCGTCTGTCCGTCGGAAGCGGAATCTTTGCCGGAAGAACCGTCGGCATCGTGATCTTCGCCTCCTTTATCCGCATCCGGCTTCTTGCCCTCTACGAGAGCCTTCAGCTCGGGATCGCTTTCCATCGCGTTTTTCTTGAACTCTTCGGGCAAATCGGCGAAATCGTCCGCCGCCGCCGGAACGGGAGGATCGCCCGACCCGCCGCCGCCTCCGGTTCCGTCCGCGCTTGCTTCCGAAACGCTCTCCGTCTGCGCGAACATATCCGTTTGTTCGCTGCCTGCGCCGGTACCTGCTTCCGCCGTTTCTACGCTCATACCGCCATTCCCATCTGCGCCTGCTGCTGTTCAGGCGCGGCTAATTGTTGTGCTTCGTTTAATTCCTCGTCAGCCTTTCGGCTGAATATATCCTGCAACTGAACGTAAAGCTCGTACATCTCCGGGTACGTCTGCAAATCCTCCGCCGCGAAATTCATCATCACGCCGTGCTTCTGCGCCCGCAGCAAGTCCGACTTCGCCCTCGCGAGCTTCGCGACGCTCTCTATCGCCATCTTCTGCCGCTCCGTCTGCCCGGCCGCCTGCTGCTGCTGCTGCGACAGCTGCGCGATGGACTTGCCGAATTTTTGCAGCTGCGGATTGTCGGACGCTTTCAGGAACTCCGCGAACACCGCGCCCGTCGGATCCGCCCCGGCGAGCGGGCCCGCCGCCGCGTTGATGATCATAAGCGCGTCCTCGTTGTTCCGAGCCTTCGCCGTCGCGCTGTCGTCCTTCGCGCTGACGACCCATTTCCAACTATGCGAACCCAAATCGTTTATGACGGACACGACGTTCCCAGCCATGTCGTACTGCGGAACGTTTATCTCCGCCGACATCGGCTCGTTCGTCTCCGCGTCCAACGCCTCTATCAATTCCCATTCGGTATACAGATAAGCGATCATCTTCAGCTTCACGTTCTGATGACGCTCCCAAGCCCGATTGAAATTGTCTATGTACGTGGCGTTCACCGTCAACGCCTGGTCGATCTCAAACTGCTTCGCCACCGCCGACTGACGGGGGGCCACCTGACCCATCATAGTCTCGTTGATGCGGCTGTTCTCGAACATCATGGCCTTGCGCCGATCCGTCCACGCCCCCCAGTTGTCGTTCGGCTTCCGCACGAACTCATGAATGGCTTCCGATATTGGGACGTTTTTATCGACAATCGCAACGCCGAAAGAGCTTGTCGCCTCCGACTTCAAAGCTTCTATATTTTTAATCGCCCCTTCTTTGACGGCGGCGTACCGCCCTCCGCCGTTGCGGTTGTCTTTCAAGTGTTCGGTTTCCCCGACGGCTATCGCGAGCGCGTCGCCGGCCATCTCGACCGCCGGCCCCGACGGGTCGTTCGCCTCCACCGACCCCAGCCAAAACGAACACGGCAGAGACCCGTTCTCCTGATACCAATGCGGCCCGTTGTAGAGCACAAGCCCGCTTGTCGTGAACACCGTCATCCACAGCGTCACAGTCTCTTTCTCCACCGGCCCGACGTACACCTCGCCGTTATCCTGAACCCATTTCGCCCATTGCTCGTCGCTCCACTCCGGCGGACGCATCTCGAACGTCTCTCCGGTATCGTCGAAGATGTTCACCCATACTTGATCTTTACGCTTTATCGGAAACAGATGCATGACGACCTGCGCCATCCCGCCCGGAGCTCTTTTCCCCGTCTCCGCCGCCGTCACAACGTCGTACATTATGTCGCGGTCTTCCCCCGACATCCCCTCCCATTGGCTTATCGAAGACAGCATTCTCGCGTCGCCGTATTCCTCGATCTTGAAATGGTCTACGATCTGCTTCTCCATTTCAGGATAGTTGTCGATCAAATCCGCCGTCGTGCGCAAATCGTAATAAAACATCTCTTTGATGTCGCTCCCGTCGGGCTCCCTTATCGTCTGCGGCCCGAACACGCACGAACTCCACGGCAAATGCGTCATCTTGAACCGAATCCCGTCCCCGTCACGCGACGGAGAGCAACGCTCGAACATCAAAACGTTCCAGTAGCATGACACATACGCCGAACTTATGGCCTCTTTTATCCGATACTCCTCTTCCGTCCGATTCTCCATGTTCTTCATCACGACGTTCAGCGTGGCGATCTCCTCTTCGCTTCCCTCCGCGTCCCCCGCCGTGTTCCGCTCCGTCGTAACCTGCCCGCTCTTCCTGCTTTTCAGAACCTGCCCGACCAAAGCGCGTATCGGAGCCTTCATCACCGCAGGTTCCATGACTATGTCGCCGGCGTCCTCGTAACCCGCCCTCTGAAAATCCGTAAAGATTTTGCCGTTATAATAACTCTCCAGCATCCTGCCTCTTCTCAACAGCCGCCCCCAATACTCCGCCGTCTTCGCGAACTGCAATATCTTCTTCGCGGCGAGCTCTTTCACGCCGTCGTCTTCCCACGACTTGCCCGCGATCTCCACCTTGTCCTCGCGGACGTTCATCACGTCGAAAGAGCTTCCGGTCATATCAGCCTCGGCCCTTTCCGCCCGCGTTTGTAAGCGTCCCGATAAGCTTTCGGTATGCGCCCCAAACAAAATTTCTCGTAGTCGCGGCTCCCGCCGTCCCCGTCGCTCATGTCCGCGAACGTCTTCCCCCCGTGCCACATGCACAGATACCGCACAACGTCCGCGCCGTCCTTAAACTTTTGATTCACGCTGTCCGTAACGGAAGCCCCCGCTTTCCCCGCCGTCTTGAACGCGTAATTCTCAACCGCCCGCGCGACGTTTTGACAGCTTTTATGTATGAACAGCCGAGGTATCGCGTAAGTGTCCGACGGATTCGCCAGCAGCCGCTCCTCGTTGAACGACAGATATTCCGCCACCGTCGCGTGGCCTACAGCCAAATTGTCGCTTACCGACAAATCGAAATCAAAACCGTGCTTCGCGTACAGCCCCTTCAGCGTATTCCCGGTGTACGAATCCGGAGTTTTAAACTTGTTCGGATCGCCCAGCCGATGGACGCCCGCCGCCCGCAGCCCCATGGCCATTTCCAGCCTTGACCATATCTCGCATTCCTGCGGTATCGTATGCTTACGCTCCGACAGCTGCTCGTAGAACCCGTAGTGATCCGTGTCCGGCCACTCCCTGAAGATGTATATCCTGCCCAGCGGCGTCACCTGCGCCCATATCGAAAACGCCGGCCGCTTGTCGTGCGGATCCACAACCTGTATCACCGGCCAGTCGGGATTCATGTTGTACTCGTCAACCACGTGATACTTCCGGTTGAACGTCGGCCATATCCTCCCGCCGCCCGTTATCGGGGCCCCGCTCTTCCGCGCCTCGTACTCCAAAGGACTTGCGGACAGCAGCACCGCCAATATCGTCCGCATCTGCGAAGCCGACAGCACCCCGCCCGTAATGTATCCGCCCAAAGGCGATTTCTCCAGCGTCACGCCTATAGACTGTTTGACCTCCGCCGCCATTTTGTCGGTGACGTCTTCGCCGACGCAGTTCTCGTAAATGTGGCCCCGCACGTGGTTCACCCGCAAAACCTGCTCGTCCTCCAGCTTCTGCACCCACGTCGCCCCGCTCAACAGCGTGGCGCACATCATTATAGACCCCGGCAGCCCGTCCGACTTCGAGCGGATGCGCCCCACCGTCTCCCCGACAAGGTTGTCCGGCAAAGGCTCGTTGATCCAAATTTTATGGCAGTTCGATCCCGAATGCTTCACCACGTCCTGGTCGAACGTCTTCACCGCGATCCCGTTATAAACGTCGGGAAGCGTCGGATGCGGAACCGTTATCAATTTGTGACAGCCGACCTGATCCTTATGCCCCAGCTTCGCCCACGGAAACAGCGACTTCAAAATCATGTACACCGAGCCGTCCGGCTTCATATCGTCCGCGTGGCAGACAAGCCGCATAGACAGCAAACCTTTATCCCGCAACGGGGCGAGCGATTTGTAAAACTCCACCGCTTCCGGCGGGAACCTGCCCTCCCTCAAATACCCCGGCCCCATAGTCCACCCGACCATGTCCAAAACCATCATGTGGGTTTTCCCCACGCCGTTTGCGAACGAAAAGATGTTCAACGCCGGCGGCTGCCCCGTCTCCTTGTCAAACGTGTACGCCGACCGAAGAGCCCGATACTGCGCGGTGTTCAGCCCGCACAGCTTCGACGGAGTCTCCCGCTCCATAAGCTCGCGCGTCTTCGCCATAGCCTGCGCTATATCGCCGCCGTCTATCGACGTTTGATTCAGCATAACGTTCCCCGATTCCATTTGACCGCTTGCCGTCTTCCGATTTCGGCAAACATCTCGGCCAAAGCCGACATCTCCGCCAACTTTGACCGCCACGCACTCTTCTCAACATTCTTCTCAACAAGCCCGAACCGCTTCATAGCAAGCAGCTTCATAGCCTTGTCAGGAACGTCGTCAGATTTAAACGCAAGCTCTAACTCTGCATATTTCCCGCTTTGAACGTCGAAACCGTATACCTTGCCTTCAAGCTCAACAAGGTTGACATAATGATGTTTAGCGTTATTCTCCATACGAGAACACAGCTTTAAGAGTGCATCAACCTCTTCTTGGGTAAATTCGCTACTCATACTCCCACCCCCATTTCAGACATGGTAGGGTTATGCAATAATTTATCCGTCAATTTCAAAATATCATCGTCTTCCAACTCCGAGGGCTTCACTTTTGCCTTCGTCAATCGGTAATAACACTTATCATCCCTATCGTAACAGATTAATGTTCCGTCAGGTTTTTGTATACAGTCTTTTTCGCCGATTATACTCATACCGCCCTCCAAACTAAGATTTATAAAAGAGCGCGCCCGAAGGAAAGGTGAGAAACCCCGAACGCGCCGTCCGCCCCCGTCACGCCGGGGACTCGATTTCAATTTCGTCCGCCTCGATCAGCTTCTCAGGGTCTATCTTCGCTATCGAAGCCATCACCGACAGCATCTCCTGACGGCTGTTCACCTCCACCTTCTTCGGAACCTCCTGCCCCAGCAGCCGCGCCATCTCCTTACGAGCCATCAATCTGACCGTCGGAGCCACATCCTCGTTCTCCGACATCTTCTTGTACCATCCGAGCGTGTCGCCCAGCCGATACCCTTCCGTATTCCGCAACCGCTCCCGCGCTTCCTCCAGCGTCTCCTGGAAACGGGAATCCTTTATTATATTAGACGACGCCGGAAGCCCCGCCGTCGGCAAAGCCGCCTTGTAAGACAGCCCGGCGGCCATCAGCGACGCCGCCACCCGTTTCTTCGCCTCGTTCTCCGTCACTACCGCAGCTCTCGCCATTTCGGCACCTCCCGCGCCCTATAACAAAAATCACACTCCGCTTGCAACTTTTTTTTCAAAATCTCAAAAATCTTCTCACCGTGTCAACAGATGTAAGAATATGTCAACAGATGTAAGGTTGCAAATCCGTGGCGGGCTCCGTCTGAAGCTCCTTCCCCCCTTTTTTAATCCGAAAAACCCCGGCCGCCCCTCCCCGAAAACGTCAACCCCTACCCTTTAGGGTAGGGGGAAGATCCCGCCCTTTCTCGCCGCAGAAAGACACCCGCGCTTCCAGTCCGTGTTCCCGCGATACCAGAAACCCCGCGCAAACTTCAACGCCACGGCGTTTCTCCGCCCACGGTAGAGGAATTCCCCGTCCGAACGTAAAGATCGCGCGTAGCGTGAAGATTTTCGCAATCACGCGCCCTATATACCCGCATGGACGCATATATAAGCCGATCGGATCCTCTCGGATGGGCTTTCCCCCCTCCCGCTGGACGGAAAAAGCAAGACTCCTTCACGCGCAAACGCGGCGCGGAAACCTTTTTATCATTCGCACCGACCGCGCAAACTCCATTATTACAACGTTTTACAGCTATGCAGTATCGGGAAAACCCGCTCCAGTAACTACAACCCGCGCGGGGCCTTGGGGAAAACCGCGCTTTTGAAAGTGGGGAATGGGATATTGGGCGCGGGCGCGGGAAATATAGGGTATACGAACCCGTCCCAAACGGCCGAACGCAATGAGAATTGTAAAAGACCAAAAACCGCTTTTTTTGTTGTTAAGAATCATTAAAAGTAAATAACAGTCATTAAAAGTATTGAAAATTAACGACTATTCCACACAAAATAACACTATATGTTTTTATTTATTGTTTTATTAGTTAGTAGTATAAATATAAAAGATCAAATAATGTCAATAAGATTATACAAAACGCGCTTTGTTTGCAAAAGTTATGAAAAGTAAATATTTTTATTGACTTTTATAAACTTTTATATTATCTTATAAACAAGGGCGCAAGTCCCGAACCCAAAAACCCTTAACAAGGAGAAGTGAAAATGCGTATTAAAGCGTTTGAAGTTACGGACGAAATGGTATGCACGGAAACAACGTTAGACAAGGCGTTATCAATTGTTAGTGCCGATACGTTTGACGTATTGCGGCAATTAGTCACGCTGGCGGCTTGTAACGGTGTTACTATTGGCCGGTATTATTTCAAGCTTTGCTTTAAGGATAAGGATTGAAAAGTAACGCGAGCGTAAACAAAAACCTAAACCAGGGCGCGTAAAAGCGCCCGATAAAGAACGGAGGCGTAATATGGACAGCGAAATTTTGAAGGAGCTGAAAACGACGTGCGAGGGGTGGCGGGACACTGTCGAAGGGCTGACAGAAGGCAGCCTTATCTGGTGCGAGGAATGCGGCGATTTTTCGCCGGTGAAGGGCGGCCGCTGCGAAAATTGCTGCGGGCTTTTGGACGACGGCGACGAATTCGCGACGCTGTGGGATTTGGACGCGAAAGTCAAAATATTAGACATTACGTATCGCGTCGGCCAAAACAAGAAGTTTTTGAACGGTGAAATCTGTGTCGGGTCGGGCGGGCCGTCAATTTATATCGACACGCACGAAGAAGCCGTTTGCGGATATTGGGGCGGCGATACGTATAAAGCGTGTTTGTCAAAGTCGGCCGTTGAAGCGGTCAATGAAATGTTAGAGGAGCTCTACAACAATTAAAACGCGAAACGCCGCCCGATTAAAGGCGGCGTCTATCCACGGCGGCGCGTGGATACTGAAGATGCGAGCCGAAAGAAACCATTAACAAGCGAGGGTTAAAATGTGCAAGTGGATAATTGCAGTAGCGGCGGCGGCCGTTATCGGTTGCGGCGGCGCGAGCGTGACGGACGCGAGAACGGCGGCGGCGGTTGAAACCATTAAAGCCGCTGAAGATTATGAGTTCGAAGACCACGAAGGGCGGATAACGTTAAAAGACCGTGTAATATACGTTGGTTGGTGGTACGGTCGCCCGATGGCGGTTGAAATCCGCGACGACGGCAAACACGGCGCGCTGACAAGGTCGGAGTCGCGGGCGTATTGGGAGGCGTTTCAGGTTGTGGAGGCTGAATTGACGGCGCGGTTTGACGCGCTCAAAAACTAACCGTTAACGGAGGGGCGAAAGGTGGAACCGATTAGAATTGCTGAAAGCGTTATCGAAAGCTGGGATAACGCTTTCGACGACGGCGGCGACAGTTTGATAACGGATTGGGCGGACGCGGTGCAGTCGTCCGAAGATGTCTTCGATTTTCACGAACTATACTTTTAAACCTTTTCGAGGGGGCGTTATGTTAAGGATTTTTTCGGACTTGGTGAAGGTTGGGGCGGCCGTCGTTACGGACGACGAAAAGGCGGCGAAGACGGCGGCGGCCGAGGAGAAAGCGGCGGCGATAATCGCGGCGATGGCGGCGAGAAAGTCGGGCGTGGAGATACCGAAACCCGCGCCGGCGGCGGAACCCGGAACGGCGACGAAGCCTGAAAAGGCGGCCGCCGCGCCGAAACCTGAAAAGGCCGCGAAAGCCGCGCCGATCGCGGCCGATGAAGACTTCGACGCGAAGGAAGAAGCGGCGGCGTTGGAAGGTTTGGGCGGGTTGGAAGTCGAAGTTTTGGGTTGTTTCGTTTGGGTCGGCGGCGACACGAAGAAACACCGCGCGAAGCTGAAAGAACTGGGTTTTCGGTGGTCGCCGAACAAAGAACGCTGGTATAAACGGCCGGCGGGTTATCGGAAAGCGTCGCGCCGCGACTGGACGTATGAGGAAATAGAATCCAAATTCGCCGCGAGAGCGGCGGCGTAAATGCGAAATACCCCGCTTTCGGGCGGGGTATCTTTCCGGGGTTGCGCCCGGAAACTGACGAGCAGCTGAAAACAATTAACCGTAAAGGGGGCCTCTAAATGATGCCTGAAAAGAAAGTCTTACAGCTTATGCGGGCGGTCGCCCCGCGCCGGTCGTCGCTGGTCGCGGAATCTTACGCGCTTGTAAAGGGCGGCGCGGTCTATGTAAACGACTGCAAGTGCGGCTTGCGGCTGGCGGTGGAGACGGACGCGCCGGACGGCGTGGTAAATATCGCCCTGGCGGTCAAAGCGGGGCGGTTCGACGGCGCGTATGTTAAGAACTTCGACGCGGCGGAATGCGTCGTTTTCCCCCGATTGGGCGACAGCGCGAGAGATTTAAACGCCGGGCTTTTCGGCGCGCGCGGCCTTCTGTCTTTGGATTTCGCCGGTTATTGCAAAATCGACCCGGACATGCGCGGCGCGCTTACGGGCGTATTTATCGGACGGGGCAGCGTTTGCGCGACGGACGGACACCGATTATTGACGCGCCCCGCGTCTACGCCGGAAGGGTTGGAAATCGTCGTCCCGGCGGACGCGGTAAACATTTTGAAAAAATTGCCGCCCGTCGAATCGGCGGTATTGCATTTCGACAGCGTAACGCCCGAGAACCGGAGTTTGCGCTTGTCGGGCGCGGGATATGTCTTCGACGCGGAGCTTTTGGCGCATGATTATCCGGCGTTTGAAAAGATTATCCCGAAAGAATTTAACTGCGTCGCCGAACTGTCCGCCGCCGAAGTCGCGGAGTTGAAAGCCGGGGTTGAAATTCTTTTGCCGTATACCGCGAAATCCCGCCTTATTTGTTTCGACGGCGAACGCGCGACAGTGCGCAACGACTGCAACGGCGCATACGTGGGGGCCGCCGTTCCGGCGGTGTCGGCGAAGCGGGCGGCTTTTAACGGCGGGTATTTGGCGGATATTTTGGACGTATTCCCCGGCGGCGTGAATATCTGCACGAACGTGGCGACGGCCGAGCGATACGAGAAAGACAAAGCCGCGTATGAGAAAGCGTTGCCGGAACTGGAAAAGTTACGCACGGAGGCGGAAGCGGCGGAGGCGGAATATGACAGACTGGAGGCGGAAAAGGGAGATTTGCGTAATATCGACGATATTGACGACCGCCGGAGGGCCTTAGAGCATATAGAGCCCGCAGTCGGCGCGGCGTGGAATAAGTTTGCGGCGGCGGGTAACGCATATAAAGAGCTTCGCGCCAATTGCAAGGAGCCGACGCCGCCGGAAGAGGCCAATAAGGTCTGTATGATCAGCGCGGCGGTCTTTTCGGCGGGCGACGTGACGGCGTTATTGATGCCGCTGAAGGTGCTGGACGACGAATATTTCTCCTGCGAAACGGAGCCGGAAACGGTCGGCGTAAAACCGACGGCGGCGAAAAGACCGAAGCCGAAGACGGACGCGCCCGCGCCGAATCGGGCGGAGACCGTCCCGCACGCGCGGGTGGCGGCGACCGGGTTTTTAATGATGAAGCTGTCGGCGGAGTACGCGAATCGGGGACGCGGAACCGCCATGTCCGCCGTCGGGGACGTTTTGAGGGTCTTTGAATCGACGCTGCGCGAAGTCGGCGAAATGTCCGATGCCGACTTCGCCAAGCTGGAAGCCGAAGTCCGCCGGGCGGCGGCGGTAGGAGACTGAACTTTCCGGGCCGGGGCCTCTCCCCGGCCTTTTTCGTCCCCTCCCCAAAAATATTTGACTCCCGGCGGGCGCAATATTATATTATAGGTGTAGACCACGCTCCTCCGCGTCACGCCCGGAGAGCTGCAAAAAAAGGAAAGGTGCTCAAAAAATGAATCTGTTAGACGAATTAACGACCGAACGGGGCCGTGTAATCGGCTTCGGGCGGGTCAAAATCCCCAAAATCCCGCAAATCGGCTTCAACGCCGAAATCCCGCTGCTCTCGTTCATCGTCCAAAAGGGCGAGGATCAAGAGTACGTCGCCACGTGTATCCATTTTTTGATAGACGGCTACGGCACCGACCGGGAAGGCGCCGTGTATGATATGATCGGTAATATTTGGGATTTTTTGTTCCGGAACTTTAAGAACACGATGCCCCAGAGCAATGTGTGGTATCACCTTTACGACTTGGCCAAGTCCAATGTCGTAAACGGCCCATTATGGGACAAATACCACGCCTTACAGTACTATTTCGCGGCGCAGGGCGAACCTGACCATTATACCGAATTGGTCGAAAGAATTAATTCGGTGGAGGCTTTGGCGAGCGAGTTGAAAGGCAAATTGGAGGCCATTGCCGACGAGGTCATTGACGGTATCGACAGCCGAAACTGGCGCGTCCTTGATGGGATTAGAGATCGCCTCGTTGTTCAGTACAAAAAGGTCGAGAAGGATGGTGTAGCGGCAGCATGACGGCAAGATACACTGCAAGCTCGGTTAAAAAGGCGTTGTTGAATATGCGTCCAGATTCAGGTTTTTTTGTCAAACAATCGGAGATTGACCGCCTGGAGTGCCCCATTACGGGCGAGTTCCCCGAAGGGGCGCATAACAAATGTACCGGTAACAACGTAGGTTGCGCAAATAGGGCGTACTTCGGTTGTAAACGGCGGGTAGGCGTCTATATCAACGACAGCTTCTCTCACAACCTACGCTTCCATTTCACCATATCCGACGATGACCGCGACGGATTTATTGAGGCCAACAATGCTACTCTCCAATGGTTGATCGACGTGAAAAAGGTCATAAATCGGGCGGATTTGGTATTGGTGTGATCTCCGATCTCCCGCCGCCCGCCGAAAGTCAATTTTTTTCGGAGGAGCTGGAAAGGCCGGGGAAGAAGCCCCGGCCCGAAAAAGTTACTTCTTGGACTTGCCCGATGCCCTTGTTTGCGACAAGGCGCTTCCCGCTACGGACTTGGTATTCTTTCCGGCGTGGTCGTTGGAAAGAATCTTGCTTGCCTTTGACGCTACCTGCGGCGACGTTTGCTTTTTGTTCATGGACTTCCTCCTTTTGTGGGTTAAATTGAATATTACCGACGGTTCATCTTTCAAACAATCATACATTCCAAGCGCAAGGCCCTGAACGAGCTTTTCGTCGTTGTCTTCGTCGAAGAATTTTAACTGCTTCAAAATCCCGTGAATAACCTCATGCAACAGCGTCTGCGCCGCCAATTCTTCGCTAAGACTGTCCAAAATCTTTATTTCTTGCTTCTCCGGGTCTAACTGCCCGATTCTGTACTCGTCGCGCAAAATGTACGGGACGCGCTCCACGGTGTAGGTCAAGCCTAAAATATTGACGGTATTGGCGGGTTTGCTTTTCATAGTTATAAGATAATATATGCGCGGACGAAAGTCAATTTTTTTCGGCCGCGCTTTGCGGCGGGGGCGGTTAGGGGGCGGGGTTACATATTTTTTTTGTTGATTACTCCTGCAATAACGCTTACACAAAATAAGGTAGCGAAAGCCACAATTCCATTGAGTAGATCGTAAATGCTAAACCCTATTGTAGCTAAACCTGATACAATGGCACTACAAATAGTAAAATATAACCGATGTTCTTTTAATTTCATTTCACGGTTATATTGCTCATAATTGTCAATTTTAGCAAGTATTGTCTCAATATAACGCCACGTACTGTCATAGGGATTTTTTCTATAAATCGTACGGATTTGGTCAAAACAGCCTTGCGCCGTAGGAATATCATTGGTTGAAAGTGCTTTTTCTGCACGATTAGTAACCTCTTCAAGCCATGAATCTTTTTCGCATTCATAGTTTTTGTCAGACTTAACACGGCCCAAGAGAAAAATTAGTTCTTTTTTAGCATATTTTTCCTTATTCATTATAGAATCCTTTTTATTAGATGCCATTACGTCATAGTGGCAGTGGTTACATATAAAAAATCGTGTCTTGGGGGTCTTCTCCTGACCAGTGGTATGCACGCCGAAACCCTTTTGTTTCTGCTTCATCTATAGTAAATACGTAGCAATCCCCATTTTCTTTGTCTATTTTTGTTGCATCGTATTGTTGATCCATTGGAAGGTGATATATTTTGGTAATTTTTCCAGTTTCCCGATTCTTGCCGACCTTGCATTTAATTGCTGGGTATTCTCCCAATTCTTTGCTCTCTATTATTTCAATGTTTAAATATTTTGCGAATCTCTTAGCTTCCTCTGATAATATTGTATGTGTTACAAATACACCTCGTACCGTTCTTGGCAAGGTAATTGCTTGTTGTCTTAATTCATATACTATCGTAGTACCATATAGTTGCGCTATATGTTTTTCGTGAATTGTTTTATTTTTTGACCAATATTTACACTGTATAATTAGCGTGTCGTTTCCTTTTTTTGCAATCAAATCTCTACCTAAATCTTCAAGGCGTTTTTCAATGCCAAAGTATTCTACCTCGTAGCCTAATTTCTCGTACTCATATCCTATAAATCGTTCAAAATCTCTACCTATCTCCCAATCTCTCTTGTTCCTTGTTTTATAATATTCCAAAGCCCTTTTGTTTTTTTCTTTGTCAGATAAGGCAATATATTCTCCCTTTGCCAAAAAATGGTTTGGGTTGTCTGCGTTTTCGGTTTTGTGTTCATCAAAATCGACCATTTCTTCTGTTTCAGGAATTAAGGCCTTTATATATTCTAAGCTATATCTTAACGTGGCGTTTTCTTTTTCAAGCTTTTTTTTCTCTTGAATTAAGACGCTTACTTTGGCTTGTGATTCGGGGTAGCGTTTACCTCTAATTGTTTCCTCGTATGGACGGTTTTGTTCTTTAAGTACGGTTTTTATGTCAGCAATTAGAGGAGATAGCCATTTGTAAGTTTTTTCTCTATCCAACAAAATCGTTTCGATCTCTTTAATTGTTCGATCTTGTTCTTCTCTAATGATGCGCTTCGCTTCTTTTTCTATTTTTTTCGTCCATATCCTTTTGTTTATCCAACACCATCCAAAAAAGATATGAAGTGCAAGCGCGGGTACGCCAAAGACTATTATTAAACCAAATATAATGCCTGTCCAAGTCATATTGAATTCCTTATTTATTTAAGATTATAGGCCATAGAACTATCCACAGCCTTACGGTTTCCGACTGTTTTTTTGCTGTCCGAAGACATATTATGGATCGTCTCCGACATATTATGGATCGTTTCTTGCTGGGAGGCTACCACTTCTTTAAACCATTCGATATCCTTTTCCAGCTTAGAAAGACGATCATTTGTTTCCGGGGTAGTACCACCCAATATAACCATTGAGTTGCTTTCTACGGCCGCCAATAGTGCTTTTGGCGTTGTTCCAAAGTAGTCCGCAATGGCTTTGAGGTTTTTTGCGCTCGGATTCCCGCCTTTACGCCATTTGACCGAAACCGCCTCGCTAAGGCCGATTTCGGTGACCATTGTACGCATCGACACCCCCTTGTCGGTGCATAATCGCTGAATAATGTCGTAAAAACTCATAAAAAACGCCTTTCCTCAAAAAAAAACAAAAAAGTTAAGAAAAGTATTGACAAATAACTAAAATTATAGTAAATTATATAATAGTAGCACAAAAGTACATGTATATACATTAATATCGGCAAGTAGCACTGTCTACTTGACCTAAAATGACTAATACTGACTAAAAATAACTAACGCCCACAAGAAAGGGGTAAAAAAAGATGAAAATCTTGAAAGAAGGCGGCAAGGAGTATGTCGGGTTCGAGCTCGAAACCGAGGAATATTTGACTTTGATGTGTACGCTGGGCCAATACTGTACGGTTGTACGCGCCCTCCGTAACGATTTAGTGAAGCCGAATCCGAAACCCGGAACGTATGTACGCCGTGCAATATTATCCGTCGGTGTAGACAAGTTGTTGGCCGACATTGAGCCGATGTTAAACAATCTTGAAATGACGGTGGACGGATATAGGCGGGGACAGTGCAACGAAGTCAAATTCGTGGGGGAGGCCGACCAATGATAGGGCGGATTGTTTACGGCATAGCTATAGGCGTAACCGCGGGGTTCGGTTGTTGGTTTGGAATGTCGGCTATACGCGCGAGTGGACTGACTGATGATGTTGTAAGCAAGTGGGATGTTACAGCCCTGCTTTTAACGTTTTTTTTGGTTGGTTATCTTAACGGCGTGAATTTGTTGTCGGCATATCTTGATCTTGAGATAGCAAAGAAAAAGTATGAACAAGAAACTAGGCATAAGTGGAGGGAAAAGTAGATATGGAAACTTTTTTAACGACTAAAGAGGTTGCAACACATATGAGGGTGTGCCAAACAACTGTGTTGCGACTTGCTAAAGCTGGCAAACTATCGGCTATGAAGTATTCAAGCAGGGATTATCGTTTTGCGTTGAGCGATGTTGAGGCCTTAACAGGCAAAAACGTTGTGGTATCGTGCGATAGTTTGCCAAAATTTGCTGTGCCTATCAAGTCGCCCCCCGCCTGGAAGACCGATTTCGAGGTCTACCGCGCGGAGACCGTAGCCGCCATCAGCGAACTCGTCAAGGACGAGGCGTGGCTGCGGAAGATGGAGCAGTACCATCCGCGTTCCAACGTGCTCCTGTCCATCGAGAAGTCGATGAACACCTTTTGGGCGACGGAGGAGGGTTGGGACAACAAGAAGAAGTCGAAGTCGGACAAAATCAATTGGAAGTCCACGATCGCGCGGACGCTCCAATACAGTCTCGTCCCTAAAACCGCGCCGTACAGCGGCGGAGGGTATTGATCATGGGCGTATCCGAAGCCTACAGCGACTTATGCGGCACCGCCGCCCCCTCGACCGCCCCCGACCCTCGGACGGCCGAGCTTATCGACCGTCTCTCCGCCGCCGCCAACCGCAACTTCGCGCCGGCCACCGCCTTAGCTCTGCAAAAGCTGCTGGACGGCTACGACTACGCGGTCGCGGCGGCGATGGTTGACGACGTAACCAAGCTCGACCGAATCCCGCAGAACGTAGTCCGCGCGCTGAAATCGGCGTATTGGGCGCGCATGGGGGCGCGGGGGACATCTAAGGGCGAGCTCCCCAAAGAGGAGTGGGTTGACGCATACGAGGGCAGCGACGAGTGCGACCAGTGCCGCGCCCCCGTGTACGTCGTGCGGGAGAACGTCGGCCATTATTACAGCAACGCCGCCGAGCTCAATTACATCCGCGCCCGACACCGTTTGCGCTACACGTGCGGCGAGTGCGGCCATTCGGCGTCATGGACTGTCGCGGCCAAAGACATGCCGCCCGGCCATCCGCGCCGTTGGGACGCCGGAGAGCCCGGGGATTTTGCCGCGTTTGCCGCGCTGTCGGAGGAGGTTAGTCGTTGGCACGCGCTGGGTCTTGTGGAGACGCGGACGAATCTGAAAGGCCAAACGCTGCTCGAAACGGCGATGTCCGCCGAGGTGTGGATTCAGGCCGGCCGTCCGCCGTCATGGAGCCCGATATGGGACGAGATATATCCCGATTATCCGGCGGCGTGTCACGAGAACCGTCTGAAAGCGTATTGCGACGGCTGGCGCGAGCGGTTGGAGCGCGGCCGCGAGAGCCGGACGGCGAGGAGGGCCGCGTCATGAACTGCGCCAAAAAGCTGCACGAATCGTCGCTCACATACGTCTGCGCCGCCGAGTCCACCGAGGAGGCGCGGAAGTGCGACGGCTTTACGTGGGAGCATCGCAAAGAGCATATCTGCTGCAAGCATTGCAGCTGGCTGACGGGGATGTGCATGAAGTATCCCGAAGAGCGTGTGAAACCTGTGAAAGGAGCGAAGTAGATATGGAGAAGAAATCCGTGCTTGTGACGGTAGACAGCGACGATTTGCGGTTGGCGGACAAGGCCATACTGTTTATGCTCGACCACGCGAAGAAGAGCGTCGAGGATTTAGAGAATTGCCGCAGCCGCATTATCGACGCGTTGCTGGACGCGGCGAAGAAGCGGGAGCCCGCGCCGCCGTCTGCGGATGTCGAGAAAGATATTTTCACCGACGACCGCGACGGGCAGTCATACGAGATAGTGAAGATGCCCGACGGCAAGGTGTGGATGGCGGAGAATCTCAACTACGAGACGGAAGAAGGCAGCTGGTATTACAACAACGACACGGAGTACGCCCATAGACACGGCCGGCTGTACACATGGGACGCGGCTAAAGCGGCGTGTCCCGAAGGCTGGCATTTGCCGACCCGCGAGGAGTGGGACGCTTTGGTCAAGGCTTGCGGCGGCAAAGAGGCGGCGGGCAAAAAGCTGAAAGCGAAAAGCGGTTGGAACGAAGACGGTAACGGTACAGACGATTTCGGCTTTTCGGCCTTGCCGGGCGGCTACCGGGACTCCGGTGGCGATTTCTACGATGCCGGCAACTACGGCCTCTGGTGGACGGCTACGGAGGACTCCGAGGGCGACGCTTACAGCCGGAACATGTTCTGCAACCTCGACGACGTGTACGAGCACGACGACGACAAGAGCAACGGCTTTTCGGCGCGTTGCGTTCAGGACTGAAGTTTAAACCATTATAAAAAGAAAGGCGGTGTACAATGGTATTATACGCGGTAAAACAAGAGTATGATGATTTATTGCGCCTCGTTGAAGATGTCGCCGAGGGTAACGACGGGGTAATTCCCGACGAGCTCTCCGATCAGCTTGACGCGATTGAAGGCGAGTGGAGAGACAAAGTTACGAATTGCGCCCGCGCCTACAAGAATATGGTCGCGGAAGCGGAGGCAATCCGCAACGAGGAACGTACTCTTGCGACGCGAAGACACAGCCTCGAAAACCGCGCCGAGTGGTTGAAAAACTATATCGGCATGAATGTCACGACCGGCGAGGCGTTCTCCGCGCCGAGCGTGGACATAAAGTGGCGGAAGAGCGAGGTTGTGGAAATCCTGAACGCCGACGAAATCCCGAACGACTATTGCAAAATCGTTCGGGAGCCGTCGAAATCCGCCATAAAGACCGCCCTGAAAGCGGGCGGCGCGGTGGCGGGAGCGACGCTCGTAGAGAAAAATAATATCCAAATAAAGTAACTTAACCGAAAGGGTGGTGCAGTATGGGGAATGCTGTTCTTGTTTTAGGGAAAAGCGGTACAGGTAAAAGCCGCTCCCTAATTAGTCTCGATCCCGCCGCGACGTTTTTAATCAACGTTAACGGCAAAGATTTGCCATTTCCGGGCGGCAAGTCGAAGTACGTGAAAATCAACGGCAATCCTAAAGGCAATATGATTGCCGCCGACGATCATGACGTGATCTTCAAAACCATCAACTACGTTGACAAAGAGCGTAAGGATGTTACTGTCGGCGTAATTGACGACTTCCAGTACGTCATGGCGAACGAGTTTATGCGCCGTTCGAAAGAGCGCGGCTACGACAAGTTCACCGAAATTGCGGACCACGCTTGGGGAATCATTCGCGCGTGTAACCAATGCCGCGACAACCTCACGTGGTTCGTGCTCACGCACAGCGACGAAGACGCTGACGGGATAACCAAGTGTAAAACCATCGGTAAAATGCTGGACGAAAAGATTTGTTTGGAGGGGATGTTTACCGTCGTCCTGAACACAGCCGTTACACATCTCGACGGCAAAACCGAGTACCGTTTCGAGACGCAGAACAACGGGCGATCGGTGGCGAAGTCACCGGAGGGGATGTTTGCCGAGTTCAAGATTCCCAACGACTTGAAGCTCGTTGCGGACGCTATAAACGCTTACAACAACGGAGGTAAATAATGGGCGCTTTCCCGTGTGATTTTGACGTGGATGTCAGCTTGGCGGTAGCCGCGAGCGAAGGCGGGGCTATTACGGAGAGCGGTGTTTACGTCGGGAAATTAACAAAGTGTGTGCACGTGACATCGAAGAAAGGAGCCGAGGGTTATGAGTTCGAGTTTAAGTGTAACGACGGACGGGTTGGGCGATATATAACAATCTATACCCTAAGCAAGGTCGGCGAACCTATCCGTTTTGGCGTAAATATGATTCACGCGCTCGGTTACTTGCTGAAGCTGCCGAAAATTGAGCATAAGCAAGTCGGCGAGGATAGTAACGGACAGCCGGTTTACGGTGTGCCTGCCGTATGCAACAGGCCTATCGGCGTAATGTTGGAGAGCGAAGATTTTGAACGGACTGACGGTACGCCCGGTTATCAGTTGAAGGTGCGACATTGGTTGGATGCCGTCACGAAGAAAACCTCGACAGAGAAGCATAACAATGTCGCGGAACCGGAGACTGTGAAACAATACGAGGAGGGGGCGGCTAAAAGAAATATGGCGGCCTCTACCCGCATTGAAGCTCCGGCAAGCGCGAAGCCGGAGTCGAAGCCTGAACCCAAACCGCCCGCGCAAAAATCGGTGCCGTGGACGCATGAAACGCAACCGCTCAACGACGATTTGCCGTTCTAAGGGGGTAGCGATGCTTTGCTGCGAAATTGTTTTTCGGTGTACGCATTGGGAGGGAACCTCCCAATGTTATGGTTATGAACCCGCGAAAACTCCTGGTGGTTTAGAGGGGTGTAAGTGGTTTGGCCGTAAGCGTCGTACCTGCGAACACCAATCGGTGCGGAAGACTGCGCTTGAGGACGAGTTAGAGGAGCTTGACGAATAACGGCGCGGTGGCCATGAAGGGCCTTAATAGGGATTTGTCGTGTCCCACGCCGCGCCGACCATTTAATCAAAGAAAGGTGCTGAAATGGAAGAAGGAAAGGAGTTGATTGTGAGCGCTCCGGCACAGCCCGGAGTGATCGTAGACGAAGAACCGACTGTGGACGGCGGCCCCGACCACTACAAAGTGTTGCCGCACAAGCCGAAGCTGTCGCCGCGTCCGTTGCTCAAAGAGAGCGGCATCTTCGCCGATCTCAACCGCGATTTCGGCAACGCGATAACTGCGGTGTTGCGGGCGATGCAGGAAAGCGACATCCACGTCGGCAAGGTAACGGTGGCCGTGGATATTGAGGCGCAGATCGGGTCGGGGAACATCGAACCGAAATTCGAGTACAAGGTCGGCAAGCAGTTGGTCTGCAAGTCGGAACGCAAGGGCGAGATAAAGCCCAAAGGCCGTTTCGAGTGGGTGGACGAGAAGGAAGACTTTGTATTCATCGAGGACGTTGACCCGCAGACGGATTTGTTTGACGCGGAGGACGAGGAAGAAGCGGAGCCCGTCGAAGCGGAGGCGGAGCCGGAGGAATCGACGGCGTTGGCCGTGAGAGGTGCCGACGGTGAAGCCGACTAACCAAAAGCCGATCTTCCTGAATGACTTATGCGCCGGGGGGCGGCAAGCTCCCCGGTCTAAGTACGGCGCGGTCAAGGCGGAGGTTGACGGAATCAAATTCGATAGCAAAAAAGAAGCACGGGTATACCAGCAGTTGAAGCTGATGGAAAAAGGCGGTGTCATCAAGGGATTTGAGCGGCAGGTGTCGTACAAGTTTGTACATAACGGCGTGAAGATTTGCGAGTACAGAGCGGATTTTGTCGTGACGTTTGGAGACGGTCGCGTCGAAGTTTGGGACGCGAAAGGGTTTAAAACCGATGTGTATAAGTTGAAGAAGCGGATGATGATGGCTTTCTATAACATTTATATCGTGGAGGTGTGAGTATGAAAAAGAATCTCGTACCCGGACAGCGTCCGCCTATAGGCGAGGACGATCTCGACCGCGTGAGCCGCGCGGTCGCCATTATCCTTTCCGCCGCGATTGTTGCGGTGGTAGTTGCGGCCGGTGTCCTTCAGGCGGTATGCAGATAATGGCCGACCGAACGCGCTCTTGCTGTACACGCGAGTACGTCGGAGTTGTCTACCATTGCGGCGATTCCGGCTTTTGGGAACGCTGTAAGCATTACAAAGAGGCGGAGAACTGGGGCGGCTGCAAGTGGCATAGTTGCGCCAAGTATAGCAGCTGTACCTGCAAAGAGGCGCGGGAGGAAGCGGACAAACTAAAACAGGAGGACGAATATGATGATTAACCGTCAGACGGCGTGGTTGCAGGGGCCGCGTTTTGATACGTGCGGATTCCTTAATGCCAACGAAGGCATCAAGTGGGTAATTGGCGAGATACTCGAAGAGTACCTCCGCGCCAAAGACAAATATTTCTTCCCTGACGACGTTGTTCACGCTGCCGCAATAGTATCTGAAGAATCAGGGGAGTTGGTGAGAGCGGCAAACAATACGTACTACGACGACACGCCGGAACACCGCCTGAACCTCCTCGAAGAAGCGGTGCAGACGGGGGCGATGGCGATCAGGTTTTTGGAGCATATCGGGAGCTTTAAATCAAAGGAGCAACAGCAATGAATAAGACGGCAATCGAGTGGTGTGACTACACATGGAACCCCGTGACGGGGTGTCTCCATAATTGCCCCTACTGTTACGCCCGTAGCATTGCACGGCGTTTCGGCGGGCCATATTCTTCAACCGGCGAAATACACACGCTAGACTTCCACGAACGGGAATGTTTTGATGGCGGCGAATACGGTGCGGATTCCTACATGACATATCCATATCCGTATCGCTTTGATCCAACCTTCCACCGCTACCGCCTCGGTGAGCCAGCGAACATGAAGAAAGGGCAACGAATATTTGTTTGCTCTATGGCGGACTTGTTCGGGGATTGGGTGCCGGATGAGTGGATCGACGATGTTTTAAATGCGTGTGCGAAGGCTCCGCAACATCAATACCTATTCCTTACAAAAAACCCTAAGCGCTATAGGCTCCTTGACGAGAAAAACTTGTTGCCGCTTTGGTCTTTTGCTTGGTACGGAGCAACCATAAACACACAATCGGATGTTGACAAACTTAAAGATATGCGACCGTGGGGACTTAGCTTCGTGAGCATAGAACCCATAATAGAGCCCATCGATCTCAATAAGAGCTACAGACACCGTGATATTGATTGGATAATTGTTGGCGCGGAGAGTGGAAACCGGAAGGACAAGGTTGTCCCGCAAAGGAAATGGATAGAAGAGCTTGTTTTCTACAGCAATTACTATCATGTCCCGCTGTTTATGAAAGGCAGCCTCGCTCCCGTTTGGAACGAGCCATTGGTACAACAATTTCCGGAAGGGTTGAAATAATGTCATGGACAATAAGCAAGGCGTTGATGGAGAACTACGAGAACTCGCGCTCTTTCCTCCCGAATACAAAGACGAGGTGCTATTGCGTGCGCGTTTGACAGATGTGTTTTTGCGCGTAAATAAGATTTGTCGCGACAGGGGTGGTTCAAATTGTTTTGGGACATTATCACGGGAGAAAAATGATGAAACTAACAGTAATTGATGATCGCGTCCGTATAGATTTCGAGAACGGCGACACTATCAATACCGAACACGACAACGTGCGGACAACTTCTATTGAGTTCGGGTTCGTTGATTTCGCCCTGCTTGTAGGCGAGTTCGACGACTTTGTCGCGGACGGCTTAGCCGAACATCGGACAGATGTAAAGTTGCCGCCAAGATGTTGCGGGAACTGCCGCTCCCTTGTCGAAAATCGCGATGCCGACGAAATGTTCTGTCGTACTGGTGATCAGGTAAAGCCTACGAATCGTTACAACACCTGTAACAAGCACGTTTATTGGAAAGGATGGATAAACTGATAGATATGGATTCGCAATACTATGACTCGGAGGAAATCGCCGCTTTGGTCGGCTTCTCCCAGCGTTGGGTGGTCAAGTGGCGCGCCCGGATCGTCGGGGCCGTAAAGATCGGCGGGCGGTGGCGTTTCGACAAGGCCGCAGTCAATCGGCGCATCGCCGCCAAAAAAGATCTTCGGTCAGGATTTTGACTTCCGCCGCCCCGCATATTATATTGGTTCCGTGCGGGGTGACGTAGGAAAGGAAAGGTGTCTATGTCACTCAAAAAGATTGGCGTCGCCAAGTATTTGGTCACTGCAACAGTCCGGGACAAGAACAAGGGCTACCCCGTATCGATGCAAAAGACGGTCTGCGGCTCACGCGCCGAAGCCGTCATAGTCGAGGGGAAGCTTCTTGAAAAACTCCGGGCAAAGGTGAGTTCTTTGAAACCCGTAGTTGTAGGCACATTCAGCGAAGCGATCGATATTTATCTCGATAAGCTCCGCGCCACCGGACGCGGTTCCGCCGGCCATCTCCGGCTTGTCGAGCGGTTGAGGCGCGATCTCGGCCACGTCGGCACGGAAGAATTTTCCGTGCGTTTCGAGGCTTATATCAAGGCCATGAAGACCGGCTTCAATCAGTACGGCCGTCCGCAGGGCGCGTCCATGCTCAATCAGTTTGTCGCGACGTCGAGAGCGGTTTTCAATCATCTCTTCGAGTTGGAGATGATCGACCGCAACCCTGTCACGCGGGCGCGGTTCCCGCTTGCGAAGTGCCGCGCGCGTAAACGGCATCTCACGCAGGAGGAGCGGGAGCGGCTGTTCGCCGCGATAGAGGAACTCCGCCCGGAGCTTCTCCCGATCATCAAGTACATGATGGCCGTGCCGTGCAGGGTTTCCGAAGTCGCCGCCGCGAGCAAAACGCAGTACAGTTCCGTTACCAACATCAAGGGCGAGGTGGTCAGCACGATCTTCATCCCCATGAGCAAGGCCGGAGTTTCGATTTACAAGCCCGTGCCGGAGGAGATGCGCGGCTATTTCGAATCTATCCCCGACGACTGTCCGTATTTGTTCTTTTGGAAAGACTGGCGGGGAGAGTACAAGCCGTGGCACAGCTTCCGTAAAACGTGGGAGAAGTGTTGCAAGAGGGCAGGGTTGAGCAACCTTCACATTCACGATCTCCGGCACATCGCGGTCACGGATTTGATAACCGCCGGCAATCCCGCCGAGTGGGTCGCGCTTATCGCCGGCTGGACGTCTACGGCCATGTTGAAGAACTATCTCGACATGGAAAGCCTCGCGAGTACGCTGACAATCCGGTTCGGAGAAAAAGTCGCTACAAAGTCGCTACAAACCGTGTCAACAGATGTCAATATATGTAAGTTGGCGCGTTGAGACGGGAAGCAAAAACCCACAAAAACAGCCCTAAAATAGCGGTTTTTGAGGGAGGGGAATAATAGGCGCGGATAGTTACGGGTTTTCGGCCCTGCCCGGCGGCGGCCGCACCCCAACCGGCATGTGGTTCTACTATACCGGCAGCATCGGCTGCTGGTGGACGGCTGATGAGATCGACAGCAGCAAAGCTTACGAGCGGCTCATGTATTTCGACAACGACCGTTTGGACGATTTCTTCGCCTCCAAGGACGAAGGCCGCTCGGTTCGTTGCGTAGCCGACTGATATTCCGCATCCGCTCGGTCGGTTCGGTAGCATGACAACGGTAAATAACTATCAATCATCATTTAACTTTTTATTGAGAAGGGAGTATAATATGAATCGTTTTACCTTTAAGATGTTGGGACGGACGTTGTCGGTCGCGGCGGCGGTTGTTGTCGGGGCGGTTTGTTGGCTGGGATGCGGCGAGAATGATAATCCGTCTAACAGCGGCGGTTCCGTCGTTTACGGCGACCCGCTTGTTTACGGCGGTCAAACGTACAAGACTGTCAAGATAGGCGGTCGGACGTGGATGGCCGAGAATATGAACATAGTGACAGATAGTTCTTGGTGTTATAACGACAGTCTGTCATACTGCAAAAAGTACGGTCGGCTGTACAATTGGAACGCGGCAATGAAGGTGTGTCCGAGCGGCTGGCATTTGCCGACGCGTGACGAGTGGGGAGCGTTGGCTAAGACCGCTGGAGGTACGGGTGATTACGGTTCTGGCGGTACTGCGGGTACGGTACTGAAATCGTCAAACGGTTGGATGAATAGTAACGATAACGGGACGGATGATTTCGGTTTTTCGGCCTTGCCCGGCGGCTATCGTAATTACGATGGAGACGATAGTGGTTTCTACAATGTCGGCGACGACGGCCTCTGGTGGACGGCGACGGAGACCGCGGAGTACTTGGTCAGCGGCTACATCTACGGCAGCTACTATCGGTACATGGGCTACGGCTACTTCAATGTAGGCGAGGCAAAGGTTGACAAGAGGAACGGCTACTCGGTACGCTGCGTGATGAACGCCTGATAGCGAGCGAAATATATTGTTGCAAGGGGCGGTTCTCCATCCGATCCGCCCCGTCCCCCCCCGCCGTTTCCCGCCGAGGTCGTTCGGTCGTGGTCGGCGTGGTCGGTCGGTCACAGTTGCAGGATTTCGTCGATGGTGAGTCCTGTGGCATCGGCAGTGTCTTCCACGCTTGTACCTTTGGCTCTAAGTTTCTTCGCAATTTCGAACGCCTTCTCTAGTTTTGCCTTGTGTGTCGTCACGTCAATCATCTCGTCTCTCCAAATCTCAACAGCGTGTTTCATGGTATTGCCTCCTCCGTTAGTTACCGCTGTAGTATTTCCTCGACGGTGAGTCCAGTTGCGTCTGCAACATCGTTGATACTCATGCCTTTGGCCATGAGTCTGTCCGCGATTTCCAAAGCGCTCTCGCGTTTACCCTTGCGTTCACCATCGCGTGTCGCCACGTCAATCATCTCGTCTCTCCAAATCTCAACAGCGTGTTTCATGGTATTGCCTCCTCCTTTTAATATGTTTTTGAAGTTTTTTTCGCTTTCAGGCGACAGTTTGCCTTTGTACATGAAATATTTTAGCCATCTAAGCAACGCGAGCGCGTCGTCTACGGGCATCTCTGGAGCGAACTTTTCCAAGAGTTCCGTAACTTCTCCCTCGGACACCCTATTTTCAGGGTTTTCGAGACGCCGCTTGTCCAATAAAAATACCATATCGAGTATCTTTTTTGTTAATAACATCGCGGCTTCATCCGTTCGCTTCAAATCAAACAATAGATAATGAAAGTCTATTATGTGGTCGCCGAAGATTTCATAGTTTTCTGTATACTCCTTATACGTCCTGACCGCCGTCCAGTTGTCGCCGCCGTTGTATAGGACTATCGGCACAATGGCGGGGAGTCGGAAGTCTTTGCGCTCCCGTATGTTCTTTTCTATGTCTTTGAAT
>Ga0268262_10000580_pt1 | contig 47891 bp, 33 predicted proteins | sample TergutNc150P3_FD_190354 | JGI IMG/M metagenome (GOLD analysis project Ga0268262, IMG submission 190354) | Nasutitermes corniger P3 segment gut microbial community from laboratory colony in Florida, USA - Nc150 P3 (SPAdes) (version 2) | ecosystem: Host-associated > Arthropoda: Insects >... | reverse complement strand
GGGGGGGGGGGTATCAATCTCTGTGACTCGCGATCGCCGCGGTTTCCGCCGGCAGTTCCGTTAAGCGATTTCATGGCAACGCCCCACCCTTTCCGTCGGCCGCCGGGCGCCCCCGGATGGCCGCGTAGTGTTTTGTTCGTGTTTATAGGTTTATTACAGAGTCTAGACTTCTTTACTATATTATACCTTATTTCATACCGCAGGTCAATAGTATTTTATATTTTTTTATAAGTCGCGGGGGCGGGGGCGGCGGGGGCGGCGCCGGAGAGGCTCGTCCGGTTACAGACCGGCCCAGGGATGAAGAGCGAAAACCGCCTAATTACGCTAATTTCGCCGTTTTTACACGATAGATGTGTTGATTTCGGATGCGGGCGGTTGTCATGCTTCGCACACCGTCTGTCCGCAGTCAAAGGGCTTCAGTATTGAGGGGTTGCCGCCGCATACGGCGCAGTTTTTCATTGCCGGGAGTTTGATTTTGCGGAATTCCATTTCCAGCGCGTCGTATGTAAGCAGCGAGCCTGTAAGCAGTTTCCCCTTGCCGATGATGAATTTGACCGTTTCCATGGCCTGCAGCGAGCCTATTATGCCGCATATAGCCCCTATAATTCCGGCTTGCCCGCACGAGGGCGCGGCGCCGGGGGGCGGAGGTTCGCGGAATATGCAGCGGTAGCACGGCCCGGCTCCGGGAACGTAGGTCATAAGCTGGCCTTTAAAGCGTATAATGCCGGCGTGGGAAAAGGGCTTTTTCGAGAGCACGCACGCGTCGTTTATAAGGAACTTCGCGGGAAAGTTGTCGGTTCCGTCAATTATAAAATCGTAGCCGGCGATAAGTTCCATGATGTTGCCCGCGGAGACGTAAAGGCGGTGGACGTTTACTTTCACGTCAGGGTTTATCGCGTTCATAGCCTCCTTGGCGGAGAGCGCCTTAGCCTTGCCGATGTCCGCCGCGGTATGGAGTATCTGCCGCTGCAGGTTGGACAGATCGACGTCGTCGGCGTCGGCGATGCCTATGGTGCCCACCCCGGCGGCGGCCAAATAGAGCGAAACAGGGGAACCGAGCCCGCCGGCGCCGATAACCAGCGCCTTCGCGTCTAAGAGCTTTTTCTGTCCTTTGACCCCCACTTCCGAAAGGATGATGTGGCGCGAGTATCTCTCCAACTGCTCGTCGGTCAAGGCCATGTTTACCCTGTTTTCCTGACAATCATATTATAAGTCCCGTCCCCGTTGTCAACGAGTTTAAGGATTTCGTGACCCTCGTATTTAATACTGCGAGGCACGTTTCGCACCGGCTCCCCGTCGTTCAGGCGGACGGACAAAATCTGCCCGTCATTCAATTCCTCCAGCGCGACCTTCGCTTTCACAAGAGTCATCGGACATACGACGCCGGTAATATCAATGTTCTCATCAACGACAATATCATCCATAATACGCCGCCTCGATTTACGTTTTAAATTTATCCCGGATTGTTCTGCCAATACCGCCTCGAACGGGAATTTCATTTTTCCTTCAATCCCGCCATTATCTTGTCAAATTCGCCGCCGTCGGCGAAGTGCGTCCGCTGCGCCGTTTTCCAACCGCCGAAATCGGCGTCTATCGTCACCAAACGAATATCGGGAAATATATCCGCGAATTCTTTGGCGATCTCCGGATTGGACGGGCGGTAATAGTGCTTGCCTATAATCCGCTGGGCGTCTTCGGAATAGAGGTACTCCAAATATGCGGCGGCGATCTCCTTAGTGCCGCGTTTTTCCACTATGCCGTCCACATACGTAACGTTGGGCTCCGCCAGAATGCTAAGCGAGGGGGTGACTATATCATAGTTGCCGCCGCCGATATCCTTGTTGATAAGGAGGGCCTCGTTCTCCCAGGCAAGCAAAACGTCTCCCTGGCCCTTTTGCACAAATGTGTTTGTGGAGCCGCGCGCCCCGGAATCCAAAACTTTGACATTGGCGTAGAGCTTCGAGACAAACTCGCGGGCCTTGTCGTCGCCGCCGAACTTGATACGGGCGTACGCCCACGCCGCGAGATAATTCCAGCGCGCCCCGCCGGACGTTTTGGGATCGGGGGTCACAACCTCCACGCCCTTCTTCGCAAGGTCGTCCCAATCCTTTACGCCCTTGGGGTTGCCTTTGCGGACAAGAAAGACTATGACGGAGGTATAGGGCGAGCTGTTGTTAGGGAAGCGCTTTATCCAATCCTCGGCGATCAGACCCTTTCGAGCGTCCGCGATGGCGTCTATGTCGTAAGCCAGGGCGAGCGTCACCACGTCGGCCTCGTTCCCCTCGATAACGTTGCGCGCCTGGCCGCCGGATCCGGCGTGGGATTGGTTGACCGTCACCTCGACGCCCGTCTTATTCTTATAATATTCGTAGAACGCCTTGTTATACTCCTGATACAGCTCTCTGGTCGGGTCGTACGAGACGTTGAGGAGCGTGACCTTTTTGACCTCGGCGGCCTTTTTCGCCGCCGCGCTTTTGCCGCCGGCCTCATTCGCGCAGTAAAAAAAGGCGGGAATTATCAGCGATAAGATTGAAAACGCGCCTACCCGCGACAAAAACTTGAGAGCTTTGCCGATCGCGGCGGACTGACCTCGCACCGTACCCATTCGACCCTCCCTTAACCCTAATTATCTTGGCTCAAAGTATCCCCGATCAGCTTCCTGAGCGCCCCGGAGGCCTCCCAAAAGTACTCGCCCGGTTGCAGGCTGAGCCCGAATTCGACGCGTTTCTCAAACTGCGTCTTCCCGGTCTTCTCCACGCCCATCCCCCGGAATTCCGCCACAGCCCGCATGGCGTAGCCGTCCTCCTCCGTGTCGTTGTGCACGTTTTGGAAGAACTCAACCATGATCCTGACGTTCATGTCCGCGGAGCCCTTGGTCGCCGGGACCATTCCGCAGAACTCCTTCAGGTACCTGCGCACGTGGGCGTCGGCGATGAAATCCTGCGGGACGGTCATTGATTTGCTGAGCGAGCTGACCTTGTATTCCAGAGCGTAGGTCACCGGGGGCACTTTGTAGATATAGGAGAGGTCCTGCCCCTTTTTCAGGCGGATCCCCAGGTCTTTGTACCGGATTAACTCGTCCGCCTTTATGTAGCGGCGGGCGTCGGGGATCACGTTCAGCATGCTCCCGTTGTGGACGAAGGGCACTTTGTACTCTCTCAGCGGCACTCCGCCGCGCTCGTCCGTCTGAAACTGCGTAAGCACGCGTCCGCCCTGCACCGTAGCCGTGAGGTGGAAGCCGGTGAGCGGCGCCCCGTCTATGGTGAAGACCGCGTCAGGCGACCGCTGAGGGAACGATCCGGGGCGCCCCTCCACAACCGTCGTAGCCGATTTCACCTCTATCTTGTCGAAGAGTATCTGCACGTTGGCGCGGATGTCGTCCACGTTTACGCCGCTGTTCGCGCCGGCCGGTGTAATCTTAGACATCGCGGCGCAGAGCGCCCCTATAGCCCCGGGCAGCGCCGTGTTCAAGTCGTTGCCGCGGGCGTCCTGAAAACGCGTCGAGGCCAGCCCGTCATAATAGTCGTTGTGGTCTTCCAGCGCCTCCCGGACAGCGGGATCGGAAACCGTGAGCGAGAGCGTCCACACCCGCCCTCTTCCCACCGCCGACTCCTCCGCCGACTCCAGGCATCGCTCGGCCAGCCTCTCAAAAGCAAACCGCTTTATAGCGTTAAGGGTGTCCACGTCTATGCGCATATTATCCTTGAGCCACAAATGAAGCTCGGGCCGGAAATCGGCGGCGGCGGCGGCGCGGGCCTTAGAGAGCACCTCTTTGGTAGGCTTGCCGAATTGGTTAAAGCTGTTGGACGCTACGACGGAACGGGCGTATGTTTTATGCGTCATCAGCAGTATTTCGAAAAGCAAAAACGACAGCAGTAATAATGATTTTCCTACGGTTTTCATTTTCATATCCTTTATACGCTTTTCAGTACCATGTCCGCCAGCTCTCTGGCTTGATCCATACTCCTAGCCTCGGCGTAGCACCTTATTATCGGCTCCGTGTTCGACGCCCTCAGGTGAACCCAGCCGCAGTCTCTGATGATCTTCAGCCCGTCCGTCATGTCCCTCTTTTCGTCCGCGAACACCTCGCTCAGCCTGTATATCAGAGCGGCCGGGTTTATATCGACGCACGGAATCTTCTCCTTAACAATATAATAAATCGGCCAATCCATTGCCAACTCGTATAGTTTTTTTCCGCTCTTAGCCATCTCCTCCAAGATAACGGCCATCCCCGTAAGCCCGTCTCTGGCCATGCAGACGGCCGGGTATATCACGCCGCCGTTGCCCTCGCCGCCGGCTATGCAGCGGTTTGCCTTCATGCCCTCGACCACGTGCGCCTCGCCTATCTTGGTTCTGATAACCGCCACGCCGTACTTGGCGGCCACGTCGTCTATCACCATAGACGTCGATAAATTCGTAGCCACGTTGTCGGCTTTCTTGGCCAGAATGTTCTGCAGCGCAAGCGCCAGCGTCATCTCTTCGGAGACCTCCTGGCCCGACTCGCCCATCGTCGCCAGGCGGTCGGCGTCGGGGTCGAAGACAAAGCCGCCCCAGAAACCGCCGCTCTCCAGCAGCCGGCGCAGATCGCCGAGGTGTTCGGGGCGCGGCTCCGGGTTGTGGACGAAGTCGCCGTCCAGCTTGTTGTTCACGCCCTCCCACCGCACGGACAGCGCCTCAAGCAGCTTGGGAAACACCGCGCCGGCGGCGCCGTTTATCGAATCCACCGCGATACGGATGTTCTTAGACTTGATGAGGGAGACGTCCACGCACGAGAGTATCCTGTCGATGTGTATAGGCGAGGCGTCGACCTTCTCGAACCGCGCGTCACCGTGCTTGGCAAACTCGGAGCTGTCGGGATAATCGCCATCCCTGAAGGCCGAGTAGACCGCCTCGCACTCGTCTCCCTTAAAGAGCCGCCCGATCTTGTGAACCATCTTGTACCCGTTGTACGGCAGAGGGTTGTGGCTGGCGGTGATTATGACCCCGCCGGAAGCGCCGAGCGCCGGCACGGCCGCGCAGACCGTAGGCGTGGGCGCGATACCGATGTCGACCGGGACTCCGCCGGCGGCCGAAACCCCGCGAGCCGCGGCGTTCGCAAGCGCCGCCCCCGTAGGCCTAGTGTCGCGGCCGATAACGATCTTCCCGCCTCCCGCAATCCGAGTCTGTATAAAAGCGACGCGGGAAACGAACTCCTCGTCCAGCGTCTCCCCAACCTTCCCGCGAATACCGGAAACCGTCATTATAGGTAATGTTTTCATGTCCTCTCCGTTCTCTTCCACACTGCCGACTTAATACCCCCGGCAAACCTCACCGCCCCTAGCAGCAGCGCCATGTTCATAGCGAAAAAATAAAAGATGTGCCGGTTCGCCCTTATAGGCATAAGGTGATAGAGTATCCCCGACACGGAAAGTATCATCCCGCACGACAGCAAAAATTTATAAAGCGGCGAACCGCTGAGCGCCGCGACCGCCACGCATGAGAAAAAGCAGAACAAGATGAAAAACGGCGAAAACCAGCGCGTCACCTTGTGCGAAATGTAGCAGAACCAAGGCCACCCGCGCAGCGGATTGAAAAAGTCCAAGAGCCACAAAAACGACTGAAAGTTCCCGGCGCCTATGCGAACGCGGCGCTGAAACTCCGAACTTACCTTGTCCGTCATGTCCTCCTCCGACACCGCGTCTATCTCGTATATCACCCTGTAGCCCTGACGAATTATGTTCATAGGTATCAGCACGTCGTCGTTGGAGTAGGCGTTTTTAGGTATGGGCTTAAACAAACTTCTGCGTATGGCGTAGGAGCCGCCGAACGCGGAGATAGTGCTGTGCAGATAGCCCTCCATAACCTTTTGGTAAGACTCGAAACTGCGGTACACCGTCTCGGCGTTCTCGCTGCCCGCGGAGAGCTTATGCTCGATGTGCCCGGCCACGCCGCCGACGGACGGGTCGAAGAAATGCTTAGTCATAGCCCTAAGGCAATCCCTGCGGTGCATAGTATTCGCGTCTGTCAAGAGGACGATCTCGCCCTCCATCTGCGGCACCAGCCCGTTTATTATTCCCGTCTTGCCGCCGCGCTCAGGAGAGCGCCAAAAATGCACTCGCGGGTCGCTGCCGATTATAGACTTCACGATCTCGTCAGTCCCGTCGTCGGAGCAGTCGGAACCGACCCATACGGATATCTTGTCAGGCGGGTAGTCCATGGAGAGCACGTTTGATATCTTTCGAGCGATGACTTTCTCTTCGTTGTAGGCCGGCACGAGTATTCCGACAGTCGGCAGGTAGTCGTCGCTGCAACGCACGGGACGCTTGAAGAGCCAGGCGAAGAGGGTCAGCATAGCGGGGTAGAGCAGGTATGAATACGCTACAACCACTAGCGATCCCCAAAACATGGCTTCGAATATTTTTAACAACATTATTAACGACCTTTATGTTTTATCGACGGCTGCAACAAATAACGGAAAAACGTCAGCGCCGCCTTTATTATTCGTTTCGCCTCGCCAGGATTTGTGATCATCTGCTTTAATTTCGCGAACATATATGTCGGGCGCAGGTAGAAACTGCGCCTCGCCCTGTCGCAAAAGGCCACCAATTCTTCATAACGCAAATCTGGATTCGATACTACCGACGAGTGCAGGCCCTCTTCTGTCAACCATTGGCGGAAATCGTTTGACACTATCCATCCTTTTTCTGTGAAATACTCGAAGTCGCTCGTGCCGGGATAGACCATTATCGGGTAGAATTGCGCCGTGTCAGGATTGAGCTCTTTCGCGAAATTCAGCGTAGTCTCCAGCGTTTCCCTTGTCTCGCCTCTGTTGCCTACCATGAAGCAGCCGTGAACAAGGATGCCGGCGCGTTTGGCGTCTTTCGTGAAGGCGATGATTTTGTCTAGCGTTATCGACTTCTTTATATTATCCAGAATCGTCTGGTCGCCGCTCTCGAAGCCTACGCAGAAGAGGCGGCAGCCGGCTTTGCGCATCAGGCACATGGTCTCGTAGTCTACGTCGGCGCGGGAGTTGGCGGACCACGGGATGTGGTGGCCGCCGGTGGCTATCAGCGCCTCCGAGAACTCGCGGCAGCGCTTGCGGTCGGCGGTCAGCGTGTCGTCCTCTATCATTATCTCCTTGACGCCGGGGAAATTGTCCCTTATGTATAGAAACTCCTGCACGATGGATTCCGTGGAGCGTTTGCGGTACTTGTGACCCTGCATGGTCTGCGGCAGAACGCAGTAGGTGCAGTGAAACGGGCAGCCGCGGCCGGTCACTATAACCACCAGCGGGTGGCGGCTGTGGCCGTAGAAGTACGGGTTTATGTCGAGAAACTTGTGATAGACCTCGGAGACGAAGGGGATATCGTCGAGGTTCTCTATGTGCGGGCGCGCCTCGTTTTTATGTATCTGGCCCGAGCCGTCCCTATAGGCAAGCCCGCGGACTCCGCGAAGGGCGTTGTCCAGCGTATCGGCCCGCGGCGCCGGCGCGGCGTCAGGGGCGGTCGCCGCCGGAGCGCCGGCATTGACCTTAGACAGCGCGGCGGCAAGCTCCACGAGCGTCTCGTCGTACTCCCCGAAGGCCACGGCGTCTATCTTGGGCGAGAGGGCGAGCGTCTCGGCGGGCAGCGCCGACACGTGGACGCCTACGAGCGCTATGAAGATGTCCGGGAATACCCGCTTAAGCTCCTCGCCGACGGCGACGTCGCCGTATATCGACGGCGTGGAGGTGTCGAGCACCGCCATATCCGGCTCGAACTCGCGGACGGCGAAGATCACCTCTTTCGCCGACATCCCCGCCGCCGGCGCGTCGATCAGCATAACCTCGTGGCCGGCCTTTTCCAAATAGCCGACCGCGTAGCATAGCCACATGGGGTAGTAGAGCGTGCCGCTCTTGGTAACCGCCGGAGAACGCGACTCGCGCGAGTACTTGGGCAGAAACGGCGGGTTAAGCGCTAAGATTTTCATCAACAACAACCCTCCCCCCGGTCGCCCCTTTTTCTTTTTCCTTCAACCCTTAAACGCGTCGTCAATTTTGGCCTTGAGCGGCGCCTTGGCCAAAAGCCCCACCTGCCGGCCCACAATGCCGCCCTTACTGAAGAAAAGCAGCGTCGGGATGGTCTCTATGCCGTACTTGGCCGCGACGGCCGGACAGTTATCGATATTGAGCTTGCCGACAGTCACGCGCCCGGCGTACTCCGCCGCAAGCTCGTGTATGATCGGTGTAAGCATCTTGCACGGCCCGCACCACGGAGCCCAGAAGTCAACCACTACTGGTTGCGGGTTCGACAGGACGGATTCGTCGAAGTTTTGGTCGGTTAGTTCTAATAATTGGTCGTTATCCATAGTTTATCGGTCTCCTTTTATAAAAATAATAAAAAACAAAGGCTTTAAAGTCAAATTCTTTAAAATCAAAAGCTTTTAAATCATTTTTAGACGAAAGGCGCTACGCGCCTTTCATAGGATATGCGGGGCTAAACCCCGCATATAAAGTCAACGTCAACAACAACGTCAAAGTCAACGTCAAAAGATTTTGATTTTGCCTTTGATTTTGACGTTATATGCGGGGTTTAGCCCCGCATATCCTATGAAGCCGAAGGCTTCGTCTAAAAAAGATTTTAAAGATTTTAAAAGATTTTGACTTTTTTTCACATCAAATGCCTCATAGCCCAAACGATCCTCGGAAACCTGCTAAGGCTCAAACCGAAGATTTTGGCCATCGATACCTTTTCCGACGAAAGGCCGCTTAATGTCTTCGCGGCTATGTTGTAATCTTCATCCGGCACCTTGGCTAAAGAGTCTTTTGACTTCGCCAATTTCAGATGCCTCGCGCCGCGCTTCTCAAGCCACGCTTTTTCGTAATCAGTACATATCTTCTTTGTCTGCTTGATATCCTTCGCGCCCAGCATATCGAAGGCCGCGCTTCCGGCCAGACCGCCTGACATTAAGGCTTCCACTATTCCGGCTCGGGAGATCGGGTTTGTCGCGTTGGCGGCGTCGCCGCACTTTATCAGGCCGGGGAGCGCCAAGTTGCCACGGCGGTAGCCGCAGGGGATGCATCCGGCGAAGTATGTTTTGACCTCGGCTTTCGGATAGTTCTTCGCCAAGAAATCACCCAGAAGGGCCTTTATATTGATGCCTTTTATATAATTCCTGCCCACTACCACGCCGATATTCGCGGCGCCGCCGCCCCTCGGGAAGACCCACGCGTAGCCGCCGGGGGCTACCTTGCCGCCGATGTAGATATGCACGGCGTCGTCGGCTGCGTCGACATTGCCAGCCACCGCGAAGTAGGCCGGCTCAAGATCGTAGGGCCTCCAGCAGATATTCTCGCCGCGGCCCAGAAGCGATACGGGGCCGGAGGCGTCTATCACCACGCGAGCAGATATAGGTTCGCCCTTATCCAGCGTGACCTCGCGCCTTCCGTCTTTGTCTACCCGCGACACGCCGACGGCCTTGACCCCTAGCGTAATCCCCACGCCGCGCTTCCGCAGCTTCTCGGCCAGATCGCTCTGCATCCTCGCCCGGTCTATTATAAATCCCTTGTTGGCGTCGTTATAGGAGACGCACGCGCCGCTGGGGGCGTAGAAATTAGCCCGGCTGACGACCAAGCGTATCCACGCGGGGTCGACCTCTATCGCCTCCTCGAAGCCGAGCCGCCCCACGCCCTCGGCGCAGGGGATCGGCCTCTCCCACGGGACGGCCTTGTCTATCAACAATACCGATAGAGAGGAGGATATGGAAGTAAGGTGCAGGCCGGCGCATAACCCCGCCGGCCCGGCGCCTATGATCACCGCGTCGCAACCCCTCATCTCCCCCCGCTGCTTCTTTGATCAGCTGCAACGCGATCTCGTTCCTCTGTATCTGGTTAGTACCCTCGTATATCTGCGTGATCTTGGCGTCGCGCATACGCTTCTCCATAGGGTACTCCCTCATGTAGCCGTAGCCGCCCATGACCTGCAGGGCGTCCACAGTCACCCGCATAGCGACGTCGGAACAGAAGAGCTTGCTCATCGCCGACTCCTTGGCGAAGCTCTTAGCCCCCGCGTCGATCATCCGGGCCGTGGCGTACAAGAGCGCCCGCGCGGCCTCAACTTCGGTGGCCATATCGGCGAGCATGTGCTGCACAGCCTGAAACGACGATATGGTAGAGCCGAACTGAACACGCTCGCGGGAATACTTCACAGCGTCCGCCAGCGCGCCCGCCGCGATGCCCAAAGCCTGCGACCCCACCCCCGGGCGCGAATTGTTCAGCGTGTGGATGGCGACGATGGAGCCCATCCCCTCCTTGTCGATAATCGCTTCCTTGGGTATCCGGCAGTCCTGAAAGACGAGTTCCGTGGTGCTGGACGCCCTGATCCCCATCTTGTCCTCATGTTTTCCGAAGGTGAAACCGGGCGTCCCCTTCTCTATGATGAAACAGGAGATGCCGCGGGCCCCCTTAGCCGGATTCGTCTTAGCGAACACCGTATAGACCTGGGCGTTCTCCCCGTTCGTGATCCACTGCTTGGTACCGTTTATCACCCACTCGTTCCCCTGCAAGACGGCCGTGGTCCGCATACCCAGCGCGTCGCTGCCGGCGTTGGCCTCGGTGAGCCCGAAGGCCGCGATGGTCTTTCCGGCGGCGATATCGGGAAGATACTTTTTTTTCTGCTCTTCGGAGGCGTGAAGCAGGATGGGGAAAGTGCCCAAAGCCGTGGCCGCCATAGCGAGGGAGATGCCCCCGTCTATCTTGGAGAGCTCCTCGACAGCCAGGCAGAGATCGAAGACCCCCCCGCCGTACCCGCCGTACTCTTCGGGAATGTAAAGCCCGCACATGTCGGCGTCGGAGAGCGCCTTAACGACGTCCCAAGGGAAGATGCCTTCGTGGTCATACTTTTCGCGTACCGGAAGGATCTTCTTCTGCGCGATGTCGCGAGCGGTGTCTACGATCATTTGCTGCTCTTCGGTCAAGAAATAATTCATTTCTTAGGCTCCTTTGGTTATTTATTAAAGTCAATAATTAAAGTCGAATTCCATATAAATATAAATCATGCCACCTGCTGGGCGGCGATTTTGTCCTTGTCGTAATTAACCCCCGCGCTTTGGGCCGCCGCCTGCTGGGCGGCTTTTTTGCTCGGCCCTATCCCCTCCCCCAGCTCCGCGCCGCCTACGTATATCTTTACAGTGAACTTCTTAGCGTGGTCGGGCCCCTCGGCCTCGGTCGTCACGTATCTGGGTATCCCGAACCCGTCCCGTTGCGACATCTCCAATATCCGGCTCTTATAGTTCACATTGCTCTCGTCCCCCCAAAACGCCCCTATCCTCCCGAACAGGCACCGCCCCAGAAAAGCCTTGACCTCCGCCAGCCCGCCGTCCAGATACATCGCCCCGCATACCGCCTCGAACGCGTTAGACACTGTGGAACAGCGGTCGCGCCCCCCTGACTTCTCTTCCGCCGCGCTCATAATCATATACTCCCCGAACCGCAGCCCGAGAGCCACCTCGCCCAGTATCTTTCTGCTGACGACCAAAGATTTTATCTTGGAAAGATACCCCTCGCTTCTATCCGGATAAGCGCCGTAGAGATACTCGGTGACAAGGCAGTTGACAAAAGAGTCGCCCAGAAACTCCAGCCGCTCGTTAGACAAAAGCCCGGAAGCGTCGTCCTGACCGGCGAAAGATTTGTGGGTCAAAGCCTGCTTAAGCAGTGCGGGTTTTTTAAAACGATAGCCGATAACCCGCTGAAACTCTTCTAAACGGGGATCGTCTGGGTGGGCGGTTTTAGAAAAGAGCTTTTTGATGAATTTGCTGAAAAATTTGGTTGACATGTGGGGTTGATCCTTAAATAATAAATTCAAATTCAAAAACTTTAAATTCAAATTCTTTTTTAGACGAAGCCTTCGGCTTCATAGGATATGCGGGGCTAAACCCCGCATATATAAAGTCAACGTCAACATCAACGTCAAAAGATTTTGACTTTGATTTTGACGTTATATGCGGGGTTTAGCCCCGCATATCCTATGAAAGGCGCGAAGCGCCTTTCGTCTAAAAATGATTTTAAAGATTTTGACTTTAAAAGATTTTAATCTTTATCATACCGCCCAACTATAACAGACGCATTATGCCCCCCGAACCCAAAAGTATTACTCATCGCGTACCGAACTTCCCTTTTCACGGCGACGTTCGGCGTATAGTTCAGCCCGCAATCGGGATCGGGATCCTCGTAGTTTATAGTCGGCGGGATAATGCCGTCTCTGATCGCGAACAGCGACGCCACGAACTCAACGCCTCCTGAAGCTCCCAGCAGGTGCCCGGTCATCGATTTGGTCGAACTTATATTTACCTTCTTCGCCGCCTCCCCGAAGACCCGCTCTATCGCTATCGACTCGTACTTATCGTTTAAAGGCGTGGAAGTTCCGTGGGCGTTGATATAGTCTATGTCTCCCGCCGCTACCCCGGCGCTGGCAAGAGCCATCCTCATCGCCGCCTGCGCCCCCTCGCCCTCCGGCGCCGGATGGGTGAGGTGGAAGGCATCTCCGGTCGCGCCGTATCCGAGCATCTCGCCGTAAATCTTCGCGCCCCGCGCCTTCGCGTGCTCCAGCTCCTCCAAGATCACCACGCCCGACCCCTCGCCCATGACGAAACCGTCGCGCTTGGTGTCGAACGGGGAGCTCGCCTTTTGGGGAGTATCGTTGCGGGTGGACATAGCCTTCATGGAGCAGAACCCGGCGAAGGAGAGCGGCGTTATCGCGGCCTCCGTGCCCCCGGCGACGGCGGCGTCCATCATGCCGCACCTGATCATCATGAAGGCGTCTCCCAGCGAGTGCGACGCCGACGCGCAGGCGCTCACCACCGAGTAGTTCGGCCCTTTGAGCCCGTGCGCCATCGAGATGCAGCCCGCCGGCATATCCGTTATCATCATAGGTATAAGGAACGGGGAAACGCGCCCCGGCCCCCGGTCGAGCAGCTTTATGTGCTCGGCCTCCATGGTGTGCAAGCCGCCCACGCCGGAGCCCACGATGACGCCGATCCTCTCCAAATTCTCGCTAGTCAGGTCTAGGCCGGAGTCGTCAAGCGCCATACGCGCCGCGACGAGCCCGAGAACGATAGCCCGGTCGCTGCGCCGCACGTCCTTCGGGTCGACGTAGCGGGTAAAGTCGAGATCCTTGACCTCGCCCGCGATCTTCGTGGGGTAATCGGTAACGTCAAACGACGTCACCGGGCCGATACCCGACCGCCCCGCGCAGAGCGCCTCCCAAAACGACCCGGCGTCGTTTCCCACGGGGCTGTTCACGCCTACCCCCGTAACAACAACCCTTCTGTACATAAAATCCCTCCAAGTCCGTCACACTATAAAAGAGTGTCCCAAAATCTGTGCAAACGGATCTGGCTTCGCCTGAGACAAACAAGCCCGGCCGATCCGAATTTTGAAACTTTCTCCGCTACGACTTGGCCTTATTTATGTAGTCAATTGCATCCTGAACGGTACGCAGCTTGTCGTTGTCCTCATCGGGGATAGAGACCCCGAACTCCTCCTCCAAGTCCATAACAAGCTCCACGAGGTCAAGAGAGTCCGCGCCCAAGTCGCCGATAAACGCCGACGAGGGCTGTATCTTATCCTCGCTCACGCTCAGCCTGCCGGCAATGATCTTCTTCACCTTTGATTCAACTTCACTCATTTTTGGCTCCTTTCAAAGAGTCTTTTTTAGGGTTTATGTTTATGATTATATATGTACATTTTTGCTTCAGGTCACTTCGACTCCGCTCAGTGACCTTTCGGGTTGCAAGGTGGCTGAGCGGAGTCGAAGCCACCGCTCTACATTACAAGTCCCCCGTCAACCGTTATCACCTGCCCAGTTATGTAATCCGATAAGTTTGAACTTAAAAATAATGCGGCGTTGGCTACGTCGGTTGGGTCTCCTAGTTTCGCCATCGGGATTTGGGATGACAGTTTTTCTTTTTCGGCGTCGGTCAGTTTGTCGGTCATCGCTGTGCGGATGAAGCCGGGGGCTATGGCGTTTACGTTGATTGAACGTGACGCGAATTCGCGCGCTAAGGTCTTTGTCAGGCCGATCATGCCCGCTTTTGAGGCGGAGTAATTCGCTTGGCCGGCGTTGCCCATCAGGCCTACTACGGAGGCTATGTTTATGATTTTGCCGCTTCGCGCCTTCATCATGGGTCTGGCGGCCTCTTTGCAGCAGAGGAACGCGCTCTTCAGGTTTATGTTCAAAACCAAGTCCCAGTCCTCCTCTTTCATCCGCATAATCAGCCCGTCGCGGGTGATGCCGGCGTTGTTGACCAAGATGTCGATCTTGGAGAACGCGTCTATCGCGCCCTCGAACATCTTCGCCACGTCGGCGGCTTTAGAGACGTCGGCGGCCAGGGCCGCGGTCTTGTGGCCGAACTCGGAGGCGATCTCGTTGGCCGTGGCGGTAGCTGTGGCCAAGTCGATATCGCTTATAACTACATCAGCCCCGGCCTGAGCCAGTTTACGGGCGATCTCGCGGCCTATGCCGCGGCCGGAACCGGTTATCAGGGCGGATTTCGAGGTCAAATCGATCATTTTTTATCTCTTCCTTTCATCGTCAATCTATCACTATCAATATAATATCACTGCTTTATCTGTTCCAAAATAGAATATAAGTTATTTACGCCGTCGCAAGTCAGAATATTCATCTCCGGGACGCATTTTTTTGCCAAACCCTTGAGAACCGTCCCCGGGCCTACTTCGGCGCAATGCGGCGGGGATATTTCAGACAGGGCCTTCATAGAGTCTACCCAGCGGACTGGGGAGACCAGCTGTTTTACCAGCAACTCCTTCAATAACGCCGGGTCGGTCTCCGGTTTCGCGGTGACGTTCGCGATCACCGGGCAACTTGGGGCGGAGAACTTGACGGACGAAAGCGCGGCGGTCAGCTTCTCAGCCGCGGGTTGCATCAGCGGGGAGTGGAAAGCGCCGCTGACCGGCAGCGGCATCGCCCGCTTGGCCCCGGCGGCTTTCAGTGACTCGCAGGCCTCGCTCACGGCGGCGGTCTCGCCGGAGATCACCGTCTGCTCGGGGGCGTTCTCGTTCGCGGCGACAACTATGCCGCTCTTCACCTGTGAAATGACGTCGATTATTTTATCCCTATCCATCCCCAAAACCGCCGCCATGGCGCCGGGATTAGCCTTCCCGGCCTCCGCCATAGCCTCGCCCCGCGCCGCGACCAGCCGAACCCCGTCTTCAAAGGATATAACGCCCGCCGCGTAGAGGGCGCTGTACTCGCCAAGGCTGTGACCGGCGGCGGCCATAGGGGTCACCCCGGATTTCGCCAGCGCGTCAACCATAACCGCCTCAACGACAAAGAGGGCCGGCTGCGTGTTCCGCGTTTCCGTCAACTCCTCGATCGGGCCGGAGAAGATGATCCGGCTCAAGTCTCTGCCGAGGATTCTGTCCGCCTCGTCAAAACGCGCACGGTCATTATTGTCGTAAAAATCCTTCCCCATGCCCACAGACTGAGAGCCTTGGCCGGGAAATAACATCGCGATTTTAGGCATTTATATATCTCCGAATAAAGACAATGTTTTTCACATCACGCATACCGCGCTTCCCACCGTGAACCCTCCCCCAAGTCCCACAAACAGCACCTTGCTTCCCTCCTTGACCCGCCCGTCCGTCCAAGCCTCTTCCAAGGCTAACGGTATCGACGCGCTTGATGTGTTCCCGTATTTTTTTATGTTGATCATCACCTTCTCTTCGGGCAGTTTCAGGGTCTCGGTTATCGCTTGGATTATTCTTTTGTTCGCTTGGTGGGGTATCAGCATATCTATATCGTCCAGCTTCATTCCGGCGCGCTCCACGGCTTTCAGCGACGCGTCGCTCATCAGGCGCACGGCTTGCTTGAAGACCTCGTTGCCCTTCATCCTCAGGAAACGCTCTTCGCCCCAGGACGGCAAATACAGAAGGCCGCCCATCGAGCCGTCGGAGGAGAGGTAGGTTGACGCTACGCCGGCCGCTCCGCCTTCAGCGGCTTTGAGCACTGCCACTCCGGCGCCGTCGCCGAATAGGATGCATGTTCCCCTGTCGCTCCAATCGAGAGTCTTCGATATCACCTCCGAACCGACCACCAGCATCGTCTCGGCCTGTCCGGCCGTTATCATGTTGCTCGCGACGGTGAGGGCGTAGACGAAACCGGCGCAGGCCGCGCTGATGTCGAAGGCGAAGGCGCCGTCGCAGCCGAGGTCGGCCTGCATGCGGCAGGCTGTGGAGGGGAAGAAGTTGTCAGGCGTGAAGGTGGCCACGACTATGCCGTCCACCTCGGCGGGCCGCACACCGGCGCGCTCCATGGCGGTCTTTGCGGCGCGGCGCCCCATCTCCGCGGCGGTCATATCGCCAGGCTCGGCGTAGGGCATATTGACCACGCGCCGCTCGCTTATACCCGTACGGCTCTCGATCCACTCGTCGCTCGTGTTCAAAAACGACTCAAAACGGCTGTTTGGGAGAACAGTGTCGGGCACGTAGGTGCCTACGGACAGGATTTTAGCTTTTGTTTTTTTTTCTGACATTTTTTATCAACCGCCGACCGCCTTAACCGCCGTCAATACCGCGTTTTTTATCGATGTTACCGACGATCCCCCGTGGGCTTTAAGCACCGTACCTTTTATTCCCAAGAACGGCACCGCCCCGTAGTTCTCCGGATTCAGCGCGCTTATCTTTTGCGAGAGCTTCTCTAACGTCTCTTTGCTGTCCGCTAAAAATTCCGACGTTAAGGCGTAGAAGCTCTCGCAGGCTTTGAGCAGGGCGTTGCCGACAAAGCCGTCGCAGACCACCACGTCCGCCTCGCCGGAAAATACTTTGTTGCCTTCTATGAACCCTATGTAATTCTCGCAGCCGTCTAAAAGCTCCGCCGCGGCGCGTACCGCCGGCGGCCCCTTGTGGGGCTCCGACCCCACGTTCAAAAGCGCGGCCTTTGGCGCCTTGACGCCCCTCACGCGCCCCACGTACCCGCAGCCCAGCCTGGCGAACCCCGCCAGCAGCTCGGCGCGGCAGTCTATGTTCGCCCCTACGTCCGTTATCAGAACCGGCTTCTTAGGCGTGGGCACGAAAGCGGCCAGAGCCGGTCTCGTCACTCCCTCCGCGCAACCCAATATAAACAGCGCCGACCCGATCAAAACGCCCGTGTCCCCGGCGCTTACCGAGGCGTCCGCCCTGCCCTCCTTCTGCAAAGTAACGCAGCGGACGATGGACGCCCCCCCTTTAGTCTTCCAAGCCGTAGACCGCCTGTCGCCCTCCGAGATCACATCCGGACAGTGCTCGATCTCAAACCCGCAGCGCTCCGCGTCGCTCCCTATCTCCGCCACAACCCCGCGAATCCGCTCCTCGCGCCCGCATAAACAAACAGCGAAAGGCTCGGATGCCGCCAAGCGCGCCGCGACAACCCCGCGCACCATCGCCTCCGGGCCGAAATCCCCGCTGTCCGCGTCTACCGCTAAACGCACCATTCAGCGCACTCGCGCCCTAGTCCTCGGGCACAAAAACCTCTGCCCCCGCGTAATGCCCGCAGTTGCCGCAAACGCGGTGCGCCGCTTTCGGCTGCTTGCAATGCCCGCAAAGCGTAGGGCTTACCGCCGCGATGGCCTGATGACTGCGCCTCTTGCGGGTGCGAGCGTGCGTATGCCTCTTTTTAGGTTCCGCCATTTTTACCGTCCTTCCTTATTATATGTTTTTATTTGTTGATTTCGGTATCAATCGCCCTTCAGCTTCAGCAACCCGGCCCAGCGCGGGTCGATCTCCCGCTCCCCGCCCTCAACCGGCGCCTCCGAGGCCACCCAAGCCCCCGCGCAACCCTCCGAACAAAGCGGCATCATAGGCAGCGCGATCATTATCTCGTCGTATAGAGCCGGCCCCAAATCCACAAGGTTGTCTACAGCGTCGAAAAAAAAGTCCGCGCCTTCGTCGTCAAGCGCGGCCCCGTGCCTACCCGCCATTTCTTTTAAAACAAGGCGCATATCGCCGCCCACAGACACCGCCACAGGTTTAAGACAGCGAGCGCACTCAACCTCGAACTCTCCGTCAAACCGCAGTGAGACCGCTATGATCTCGTCAGTCCTGTCCAGCTCGGCCCGGCATAAAAGCGGACCGAGAAACCGGGGCAGGTCGCCCCGATACTCCGAGAGTTCGGCTTCCCGCTCAATACAAGAATGCCCTTCCGGGACGAGTCTGGCGTCTATTACCATAATATATAATATCTTTTTTTGGCGTCAAATTTCTATAAAATAATTAACGGCAAGAACAAAGTCAAATAATTAAAATCAAATTCTTTTAAAGGGAGGGCTGCGCCCTCCCTGAGCTCCAACCAAAAATGGCTTCGCCATTTTTGTTTTCCGCTACCCACCCTGCGGGGACACCCCGCAACGCCCCGCTAGATACCCCTCCTCTTTCAATGTCTCCCCCTCAACTAGGGGGAGACACTTTTTATAAACATGCGCCGCTTCGCGTCGCAAAGTCAACTTCCCCGCATCCCTACCATCTTGTCGAATCTTGGCCGTAACTTTCGATGGCGATCCAATGCCGAAATATAAAAGACTTCCGCAAATCGGAATCACGCTACAACGCGGCAAGGGTCTTCCACTTGGTGGGTTAATTTCCCCATAGTATTTTTAATCTTTTAATCTTGATCTTGCGCACAATATATATTATATAGATTAACATATTTTTATTTTATTTCCCACGGCACGGAGGTTCACCATAATTGGCATTCGACGACAACGGCAACGGCAACGGCAATGACAACTTCGGCGGCGGTCAAAAGCAGCCCCAAAGGCGTCCCGACGGCGGCAACGCCGACAAGCGGCCGCCTCCCGGCGGGCGGCGCTCTGTTTTGGTGTGGCTGCTCATTATCGCGGCGGTCTTCTTCGGGCTGCGTTCCATGGAGGCTTTCGGGTCTCAGCGCGAGGTGCGGCTCACCTATACGCAGTTTTTGGAGCTCTTGGGCACCGTGGGCGGGGGCGGGGCGGGGGTCGCGGAGGCGGTAGTCCTGCAACGCGGCGACGGGCGCGCCGTGCTGCGCGGGCGGGTGGGCAATCCGGCGGCGCTTGCCGCCGTCGTCAGCTCCGCTCACGGGGCGGCGCCGGCTACGGCCAGTTCGCATTTCATCGTCAACCTGCCCTTCCTTGACTCGCAGATGCTGCGCGCTTGGGACGAGGCGGGCTTCCCGTATACCTTCGAACAAGAAAAAATCTGGGGGAACGTGCTGGTCCAGATAGCCATTATCGTGGCGGTCTCGGTCTTCTTCTACTTCCTCTTCATACGCAATATGCAGTCGGCGCAGCGCGGGATGTTCTCGTTCGGCAAAAGCCGCGCCAAACTGCACAACATCGACAGGCCGCAGGTGACCTTCAACGACGCCGCCGGGGTGGAGGAGGCCAAGGCGGAGCTGGCCGAGGTCATCGACTTCCTCAAAGACCCCAAAAAATTCAAGAAACTGGGCGGCAAAATACCCAAAGGCGTTCTGCTGCTCGGCCCCCCCGGAACAGGCAAGACGCTTCTGGCGCGCTGCGTGGCCGGAGAGGCGGGGGTGCCGTTTCTGTCGATGAGCGGCTCGGACTTCGTGGAGATGTTCGTGGGCGTGGGCGCCTCGCGGGTGCGCGACCTCTTTGAAAACGCCAAGAAGAACTCCCCCTGCATAGTATTTATAGACGAGATAGACGCCGTCGGACGCCAGCGCGGCGCTGGGCTGGGCGGCGGTCACGACGAACGGGAGCAGACGCTGAACCAAATGCTGGTTGAAATGGACGGCTTCGAGCCGAACTCCGGCGTGATACTTATCGCCGCGACAAACAGGCCCGACGTGCTCGACCCGGCGCTTCTGCGCCCCGGACGCTTCGACCGCCAAGTGGTGGTGGACGTCCCCGACGTGAGGGGGCGCGAGGGCATTCTGAAAGTCCACACAAAAGAGATCCCTCTGGCACCCGACGTAGACCTCAACGTGATCGCCAAAGGCACCCCCGGATTTGTCGGGGCCGATCTGGCGAACTTGGTAAACGAGGCCGCGCTGATGGCGGCGAGGTTCGACCAAGAGAACGTCACAATGATAGACTTCGAGGAGGCCAAAGACAAGGTGCTGATGGGCGCCGAGCGCAAAAGCATCGCCCTGTCCGAGAAGCAGAAACGGATCACCGCCTACCACGAAGCCGGGCACGCCATTTGCAATATGCACTGCGCCGAGGCCGACCCGCTCCACAAGGTCACAATCATCCCGCGGGGCAGGGCGCTCGGAGTCACCTTCTCCCTGCCGGACGAGGACAAGTACATGCAGACCAAGCAGTTTATACTTGATCAGATATGCATATTCATGGGCGGGCGGACGGCGGAAGAATTGATCTTCGGCCACCAGACGACGGGAGCGTCAAATGATATAAAGCGGGCTACGTCATTAGTAAGAAAGATGGTCTGCGACTACGGGATGACCGACGAGCTGGGGCCGGTCTCTTACGGGGATAAGGACGATTCGATATTTTTGGGCAGAGAGATGAACCGGCATAGAGATTATTCGGAGTCTACGGCTGAGGCGATCGATTTGCACGTGAGGAGGATAATAGACGAGCAGTCGGCGCGGGCCAAAGGCATATTGACGCAGCATAAGGAGGAGTTGGAGAGACTGGCCAAAGCTCTGTTAGAACATGAATTATTGGATCGCGAGGAGATAATCAAGGTGGTGGGAGGAGCCACGCTTGAGAGCGCGAAGAAGAACAGGGTTTTGCCGCAGAAGATCGAGGTCGTCGTGGGGGACGCGGCGGCAAGGATAGGTTAAGCGTCAGCTCCCTTCGACTCCGCTCAGGGAGCTTTCGGGTTGCGAGGCGGCTTTTCGTCCCTTTAACCCAACAGCTTGAATGCGGATGAACACCAACTCGAACGCAGCCGAGCGGTCGCTGAGCACTCGCCCTGAGCGGAGTCGAAGGGGAGTCGAAGCGACCGGACGCAAGATCGGAGCGAAGTTAATGAAATCATACACGATAATGGGCATAGTCAACGTCACCGAAGACTCTTTTTATGACGGCGGGCAGTATATCAACAAAGAAGACGCGGTCGAGCACGCTTTACGGCTTGTTGACGACGGGGCCGATATTATCGACATAGGGGGATGCTCCTCCCGGCCGGGGGCTAAGTTTCTGCCGCCGGAGGAGGAGGCGGCGCGGGCGGTGCCGGTTATCTCCGAATTGATAAAAAGGGGGCTGAGCGTACCCGTCAGCATCGATACGGTATGGAGTTCGGTAGCCGAGGCGGCTGTAAAAGCCGGGGCGGTTTGGATAAACGACATAACGGCGGGGCGGATCGATCCGAAAATGCCGGCTGTCGCGGCGGCGAATCCCGAATGCCGCGTGGTATTAACGCACAGCCGCGGCACGCCGGACACTATGCAGATCAATCCGAGTTACGCGGATACGGCCGGCGAGGTCGTCAATGAATTGATCCGTTCCGTAAACCTGTTTTTGCGGGCGGGCGTTAATAAAGACAGAATCATTGTCGACCCGGGTTTCGGCTTCGCCAAAGACACGGGGCACAATATAGAGTTATTGCGCCGGCTTGGCAAAGTCACGTCGATGGGTTACCCGGTGCTGGCGGGGCTGTCGCGCAAATCATTTATAGGCGCGATAACCGGCAGGGCGGTGGAGGGGCGTTTGCCAGGAACATTGGCGGCCACGGCGTTGGCGTATCAATACGGCGCGAAGATTTTCAGGGTGCATGATGTTAAGGAGACTGTAGATTTTTTGAAAGTACTTAACGCTATATAATATAAGTCAAAAGATTTAAAGTCAAAAGATTTTAAATCTTTTTTAGACGAAAGGCGCTACGCGCCTTTCATAGGATATGCGGGGCTAACTTGTTTATCTCGGCGAAGCCAAACCCCGCATATAACGTCAAAGTCAAAGTCAAAATCAAAGTCAAAATCAAAATCTATGAAAAAAAAACAATCTACTGATAAAAAAGACGATAAGAAGCGCTCAAGGCTCTCTTTGACTCCGCTGATATTGCTGCTGCTGCTGCTCGTTGTCATCATACTCCTTCTGTTCTTCGGGATAAAGGGGATATGGGACAAAAAAGGTTCCGGCGGGCAAGGCGGTAACGGGATCGGTATCGATACATCAGCGGCGGATTCCCGGCATACGGACGACTCTCTCGGCCTCGACGATTCTCTGCGTCTCGCCCGCCTCGCCGATTCCATACGTCAAGCTTATCTTGACGACTCTATCCGTCAAGCCCGGTTGGACGATTCTCTCCGTCTCGCGCATCTCGCCGACTCAATCCGCAAAGCCATGTCCCGGCAAGGTTCTTCAAAGGACGATTACCTCCGCAGTAAAGAAGACTCTATAAGCTTCGCCAAGGCTAAACACATAGACGACTCTATCCAGCAAGCCAGAGCGCGGTGGATCGCCGATTCTATCCAGCAGGCAAGAGCCAGATGGATAGCGGACTCTATTCGGCAAGCCATAACCGATTCAATACGTATCGCCGATTCCATCCGTCACGCCTATCTTGACGATTCCCTCAGGCAGGCGCGTCTCGCCGACTCCGTCGCGAAACTCGCTGTCGACACCGCCGCTTTACGCGCCGCCGCCTGCGCCCGCGACACCGTTGTCCCTTGGGTCTACGCCGACCCCTCCGGCGGGCTGCACCGCAAACCGGTCTCCGTCAAGCTCGTGGCCAACAAATCCTGCAAGGTGGAGTGGAGCCTCGACGGGGTGAAGGATTGGAAGGTTTACAGCGGCAAACCCATCGACATATCAAAGCCGACAACCATCTACTACAAGGCCGTTGACAATTGCGGCAGGGTTATGAATATAAAGAGCAAGCGTTACGAGTTCGACATGGCCTCTTCGCGATGCCCGGCCGGTATGGAGCCGGTCAAGGCCGGCGGCGCCGATATCTGCGTGGACGTTTACGAGTGGCCCAACAAGAAGGGCGCTGCCCCTACCTCATACGTGTCGCTCTATCAGGCTATGGACTCCTGTTTCTCGGCGCGGAAGCGGCTTTGCACGTCGGACGAGTGGACGTCGGCGTGCGCCGGGCCGGAGCGGTGGAAGTACACATACGGGGAAGTTTACGAGTGGAACACCTGCGCCACGCGCGACAGCATGGCGCAGAGGTCGGGCAGCCGGCCCGAGTGCCGCGGTTACTACGGGGTCTTTGACATGTCGGGGAATCTGGCCGAGTGGACATCCACGGCGGCGCCTCAGGACAAGTCGTTCAACAACGTGATGGGCGGGTTTTGGACAAGCGGCAACCAGAGCCGCTGCGCCGACTCCCGATACAGCTATTTCCCGCAGAACAAGCACAACCCGGTCGGCTTTCGGTGCTGTACTGACGCGCCTCCGGCGGCAGGGGGCGGGCGTTAATTGAAACGGCTATCGATACGGATTTTCGCGGCCATAGCGATCGCGGCGCCGCTGCTCTTCGCTCAGGGGCTGCGATACGAGCCGCCCGTCATAGACGGGCACGAACCGCCTTTTCAGCAAAGCTCCGGCAGCCCGTTCGCGTCGAAAAACCCGGCTATCCTCAAAAACAACGGCAAGATGTTTTCGGACACGACCGTCATAGACTTCGAGAAGCGCCAGCTCACATTTTTACGGCAGGACAAGGACGGGAACTCGGTTCAGAGCTACCACTACGGGGAGCTGAACGACTACATAACCGACAGCAGGCTGCACTCGTTCTACGAGGAGTGGTACAACAAGCTGACGGCGGAGGCCAGAACCGCGCTGGGCGAACCGCCCGCGCCTAAACTGCAATGGGAGCTCGCCGTCCACTACCCGCCTTGGGCGCAGAGGCTCTTGGGCAACGACCCGCCCCGGCTCAAAATAGAAGGCAGCCTGAAACTGACCGTGGCCTACGACTACACGCGGATAGTCATAGACAAGGACACGACGACCGACTTCGTGCCGCTCGACTTCGAACCGGAGTACGAGTTCGCCATCCGCGGCAGCGTGGGGCGGCTCATCAGCGTAAACATCACCCACTCGCGGAAAAACGGCTTCGACCTCACCGACGACCCGCTCAAGAACTTCAAGGTGGAGTACAAGGAGTCTTACGAGGGCGAGCTTGAGGACGAGATCGTTCAGGAGATAGTGGCCGGCTACACGGGGTTCGACATGCCGGGGACGAACCTCTCCGGCTACTCCGAGAAGCACGACGGGCTCTTCGGCATAAAGGCGCGGGCGAAGATAGGGCCGCTTATGCTCACCACGGTGCTCAGCCACGCCCAGGGCGAGGCTATGACGCGGGAGCTGGGCGGGAAAAACGATCCCAACTCCATGACCGCGCTCAGAGACAACGAGTTTATAAAAAACCGGTACTTCTTTCTGGACAACGTGTATAAGGAGTACAACAACAGGGTGTACAACATCGCGAATCCCGGCAACTCACGCCCCTTGCCGCCCAGAATCACGCAATTCCAAGCTTTCGTGTCCATACAGTGCAACGAGACCTCCAACAGCACTGTGCGCCGCTACAAGGCCGATATCAACGGCAGCGACGTCTGCTTCAGGATGCTGACCGAAAATCAAGATTATACCGTGGACGTAGACCGAGGCTTCGTACGCTTCGAGTACTCCGTGAGGGAGGACGAAATCATCGCCATCGCTATGACCACGGCCGACGGGTCTGTCAATAAAGGCAGAATCGTTCCCATAAACACGCCCAACAACGAGACCATCCAGATAGAGATGCTCAAACCGAACGGTCTGGACGAACTTGACGCTGGCAACCCCTTGTTCGGTCTCATGTGGCGCAATGTTTACTACCTGCCGACGCTCGACGACTCCAAGCTCGACCTCTTCTACCTAGACCCGGCCAGAGGCGACACGATACGCCACGTAAACGCGAGGCTAATCTCAAACGTGATGGGCCTGACGGACGAACAGGGGCGGGCGAGGATCGAGAACGTGGAGATATTCAAGACCGACAAGCAGGAGCTCATAATACCGCCTTGGAACGCGGCTTTAAACGGCAACGAGCCGTTCGCCAACTCGGCTCTCGGCGACATGGCGAGCGACATGATATACAAGTTCGGCCTCAGGAACACCGCGATGCGGGACTACGTGGCCAAGTTCGGGATACTGACCAACGGAATCGCGAAGCGCGACAGCTACGACGATCTCGGATGGAATATATTGCAGGGCACAGTGATTGTCAAGACGAACTCCGGAACGCTTCTCGTTGAGGGCGAGGACTACAATTTAGACTACGAGATGGGCGTCTTAGACCTCATATCCACGCGGGCCAAATCCGCCGAGTCCGTCTTCATAACGTACCAGCGGGAGTCTGACTTCGTGCTGGAGAAGAAAGTCTTTGCCGGCCTGCGCGGCGAGATGCGGCTGCCGTTCATCAGCGACAACTCTTTTATGGCGGCGAGCATACTCTACCAGAGCGCCTCGACCACCGCCGGCGACCTGCCGCAGCTGGGCAACGAACCGTTCAGCAAGATGCACCTGAGCTTCAACACCAGCCTAGACTTTCAGCCGGAGTGGATGACTAAGGCGGTAAACTATATCCCCCTTGTCAAGTCGGAATCCGAGTCTTCGGCGAAGGTGGACTTCGAGATGGTGCACAGCCGTATGAACCCTAACACCTCCGTGGATCAGGGCGCCTACATAGACGACTTCGAGAGGACGAAGGACGGGTACTCGCTGAGTCTGCGCCACCCGGTCTGGCACCCGTCGCACTACCCGTTCAAGTATTCCGGCGGCGTTGAGGGCATCGCCGACAGCATGCTTAACAAACTAAGAATTCCCGTTTGGGATTTTTACTGGTACACGCCCAACGCTTACGACGACGCGAGGAAGATCAGCCGCTTCGAGGTGTGGCGGCGCGACCCGAACAACAGCCGCTACAACACCTCCGACACATACATAGACGTGCTGCGTTTGCACGCGACTCCGGCGTCGCGCGACCATCCGTTGGACGTTCAGGACCGCTTCAGGAATTCATACGCCTCTATCACCACATCGTTCGGCCGCAGCGGGCTGAACATGGAGAACCACCGTTTTCTCGAACTCGTGGTAAACCCCAGGGGCCCCGGACCGCTCGGCAGAAAGGGCAAGCTGATGATACAGATAGGCGTTTTCAGCCATGACCAGGTGCGCGACGGCGCCCCGCCCAACGGGCGCTTCGACTTGGAAGACACTACCTACCAAAACAAGCCGGCGCAGCTCTCGCTGTACGACAAAGGATTAAACGGGCTGGACGTAGCCGATAAGTTTTACGTGATACCCAACTCCGCCGAAAACGCCACCGGATGGGACACGCTCTCGAGACGCCAGAGAACCGATTGGCTTGTAGCGCCGCGAAGCGCCGACAACCCCAGCGGCGACCGCTTCCGCAAGTACGACAAGGACAACCTGGGCAACTTCAGGTTTGTCAACGGCACGTGGGAGAACAGCGTTTACGACGACGAGAACATAGACGGCGACGGCATGCCGAGAATCGGCGTCGTAGAGAGATACGTCACATACGAGATCGACCTTGACATCGACGCGTCGCAGTACATAGACAAGACCGCCCGCGTGGTGAGCGAGAACGGGTGGAGGTTCTACCGCATCCCGCTGAAAGACGCGCTTGACGGCATATCGGTGACCAAGGACTCGACCGGCGCGCCGGATTGGGCTAAGATGCGCGGCATGAGGCTTGTGTGGTACGACTTCGACGAGCGCACGCTGACAAGCGATAACGAACTGATTATAGCCGGGGTGGAGCTCTCCGGAAACTACTGGGAGCCCTCCGCCGGTTCCGAGACCAAGGTAGACGCCACAAGCATCAGCAACTACGAGGACATGGTCTACTACAACAGCGTTTACGGATATATCGTCAAGCCCAAGTCCGGCGAGGTGACTCCGGAGGAGAAATCGCTGCGCCTCAACTTTTACAAATTGGAATCGAACGATACGGTCACCGTGCGCCGGAACCAGGTCGGCAGCCCGCAGAACATTTCGGGTTACGACTCCATGACGATAAAGGTATACAGCATGGCCTCCTATGGGGAGGATTTGAAGTTTGTCTTCCGTTTCGGCAGCGACGACTCCACCTACTACGAGTACGCCGCCCCTATCAACTGGGGGACGGGGTGGAAAACCCTCGCCTTCAGCCTTCAGGAGTTCTCGGACCTCAAGCTGGCCGCGGACAAGGAGGGCAAGCCCATAGACACCGCCAACGGGCGTCTGCGCGTCGTCGCGCCCGCCGGCAAGCGTCCGAACTTCACGGCGGTAACCTTTATGGCGATAGGCGTCGCCCGCGGCTCAGCCGGCCCCGCCGAGAGCGAGATCTGGGTGAACGAGCTTATCGCGACCGGCGGGAGGGTTCTCTCCGGTTTCGCGGCGCGCGTCAACATCGCGACGCAGTGGGCGGATTTTCTGACGCTGGGCGCCGGGGTGAGTTTCACGGGGGGCGACTTCAAAACGATGACCGACGAGACGCTCGGCGGCGCGGACAGGAGCGAGCTCAGCGCCAACCTAAACGCGGTGATGAAGCTGGACAAGTTCATGCCGGAGGATTGGGGCGTCTCCATACCGGTGGGCGGATCGATATCCGGCGCCCTGTCGCGGCCCACGGTAAAGCCGCAGAGCGACATAAGGCTGCTGAACGACGAGGGCGACCCTGACGGCTTCCTCGACATGGCGAACGACGCCTTCAGCATGATGCTCGGCGGCGAACCGGGCGGCGGGCGGACGAGGGCGCAGCGCTTCGAGACCTTCGCTTCGACGCGCAACGCCTATACTTCGTTCGAAAAGACGAGCGAGTCCAAAAACCCGCTTATAGGCTTCACGCTAGACAGGATAAAGACCGACGTCAGCTACAACCAGACGGCAAGCTACACAGGCAAGGGGCCCCACGAGCACCCTGACAGCGCCGACTACATAAAGACGGACACGACAATCACTTACACCGGCGGGCTGCACTACGACCTGAGCCCCCGCGACCCGCCCTCCTGGACGAGCTATACGCCGTTTGACGAGATATCGTGGATGCCCGACATCTACAAAAAGTACACGCTGAACCTGCTGCCCTCCACGATAAACTTCGACTTGGCGGAACTGCAGCACCGCACCGAGATACGCAACGACCACAAGCTCAACGTATACGACTTCAGAACGCGCGTCTTCGATATGCGCCACGGGATGCAGGTCGATTACTCGCCTATAGACCCGCTGCTCACCTTCGGCTACTCCATCCGTCTGGACAGGGATCTCTCCAATCTGCCCACCGACGATTGGAATATGATGATGGACAGCACCCTCGCCAATATCTTCGGGCTTAACACGACGGAGGGCGAGAGGTGGGACACCTACGGCGTGCTCTACGGGGAGCGCGGCCGCACGCAGTCGGTTTCGGCGACGCTCACCCCGCAGTTTGTGAAGTGGATGACGCACTCGGCGGAGTACACCGCCGACTACACCGGTCTCGCCGCCCGCCGCGACAACGACAGCGCGCGCTACGTGAACGCCAATGTCTCTACAGCGCTCAAACTCAGGACTTCGCTGCTTTTGAGCGAGCTCTTCAAGCCAGCCAAAGCCGCCCCCAAAGACACCGCCGCGAAAGACTCTTCGGGCAAAGCGCCGCCGATAGGGTATTGGGCCTTTATAGGCAAGGGCGTAAATAAAATCAATATGCGCTCTATAAATTTTGAATACGACGTCGCCACAGATTTAAGAAACGGCTTTTTGAGCTCCACCTACCTCGCCGACACGGCGGGAATGAGCAACTACGATTTTATCCGCTATCAGATGGGTATGCGCCGGGGGATGTCCGATTACCTTTTCGGCACCCTCGGCGAGGAGTCGCTAGGCTGGATGCAGTACAGGGCGCAATCCGGCGTAAATAACGACCTGTACCGCAACGACCAGTCCAAGGGCTCTTGGGCGGCGCGTTTCTCCACGGCGTTCTCCATCCCCGACCCCTTCAAGATCGACTTCACAGGCGTCTCCTTCGGTTGGGGCCGCGAGTTCTACGGCCAGCCCGACTCTACCTACATCGACACGACGGTGGTGCTGCCGGAGCTGCGCGCCGGCGCCAATACGAAGGCGCTGACCAAGATATCGCTAATAAAGAAGTACTTCTCCGACCTTGGCGCGAGCTCCTCCTTCAGCTTCAAGAACAGCCGCAAAGAGTCCAAAGAGCGCACCGACACTACGATAACGATGGAGCTCCAGCCGCTGATAGGCCTTGAGGGCAAGCTCATCAGGTGGCCGTCGCTAACGTCGAACTACCGCTTCGGCGTCACAACATCCAAAATCAACGCCGGCGGCAAGGACTCCACGGGCAATACCGGGCGGCTCTCGACCGAAAGCACCGTCCGCAACAGCCACACGCTGACGCTGGCCTACGCCTTCACAGGCGCCGGGAAACTGAAAGAGATACGCCTCCGCAAGTGGGTGATCCCCATACAGGGGAAAACCACCATGGGCCTGGGGATAAACTGGGAGACCTCGGAGCGTACCAATAAAATAGGAGACGACGACGGCGTAGTCACGGAGGAGAGCAACTTCAATTACTCTCCATATATAGACTACGTCTTCACCAAAAATATCAAGGGCCAGGCTAGATACCTGGGCTCACACAAAAATCAAGACGGGAAGCGCACTCTCAATCAGAGGTTCGAGCTGACCGCAGAGGTGGTTTTCTGATGGTTAAAAAAATTCTGTTCAACGCAACCTCCGCCGAGAAGCGCGCCGCGCTGCTTGAAAACGACAAGGTTGCGGAGCTGGTTGTCGAGCGGCCGGATTACTTCCGGCTGGTGGGAAACATCTACCGGGGCAGGGTCGTGTCCATACTCCCCGGGCTTCAGGCGGCTTTCGTGGACATCGGGCTCGACAAGTGCGCCTTCCTCCACGCCTCCGACGTTGACCCGTCGCTGATAATGGAGGAGGACGAGATTATGGACCGCTTCGCCGGCCGGGGCGCCAAAAACGCCAAGAGCCGCAAAGTCCCCAGAATCCCCATAGAAAAGGTGCTGACCAAGGGCCAGGAGATCCTGGTGCAAGTGGCCAAAGAGCCTATAAGAACCAAAGGCGCCAAGGTCACCACGCAGATAAGCCTGGCCGGGCGCTTCCTGGTGCTGGTGCCCGACACCGACTTCATAGGCGTCTCGAAGAAGACGAGCGACTCCGCCCGCCGGTCGAAACTCAAAAAGCTCATATCGCAGATCAAGCCCCCCGGAATCGGCTTCATAGTGCGGACGAACGGCTTGAAGGTCTCCGAGACCGAGTTCGTGAGCGAGATACACATCCTCCTGGACGCCTGGCGCAAAACGCAGACGGAGGCCCTCTCCGGAAGCGGGACCAAGCTGGTCCACCGCGAGCTGGGGATCACCACGCGCGTGATAAGAGACCTCTTCTCGGAGGACGTGACGGAGGTCCACGCCGACCAGGAGGAGGACTACAAGGAGATCCTGAACTACGTAAAAGCGCTCTCCCCGGAAATGGCCAAGTGCGTCTTCCACTACCGCGACAAGACCCCCCTCTTCGACAAGTTCAACATAGAAAAGGACTTGGACAGGCTGCTTAAACGCAAAGTCTGGCTGAAGAGCGGCGGGTACGTACTGATAGACAGGACGGAGGCGCTGGTGGCGATAGACGTCAACACCGGCAGGAACGTAGGGAAGAACAGGGCGAGCCTCGAGGAGACGATCTTCAAGACGAACTTAGACGCCGCCGCCGAAATATGCCGCCAGCTGCGCCTGCGCGACATAGGCGGGCTGATCGTGATAGACTTCATAGACATGATGGACGCCGAGAACCGAAGAAAGATAGAGTCCGCCATGAAGAAACTCCTGGACGCCGACCCGTCGGCCACGGACTGCACGCCGCTCTCGAAATTCTGCCTGATGGAGATCACGCGGAAAAGGGTGCGCCCCGAACTTCAGGAGTTCTTCACCGACGTCTGCATATCGTGCGGCGGGCTCGGGTGGATATTCTCGCCGGAGACGGTGACGGCCAGGATAGGCCGCGATCTGGGACGGGCGCAAAATAAGCCGGGGACGATAACGGTGACGATCCACCCCGCGGTAGCCGAGTACCTGAGGGACGACAGCGGGCCGGCCGGGGTTACGATGAAGTCTATGCTGGAGAAGGAGCACCGGTGCCGGCTGAATATCGTGGAGGATGAGGAGTACGACCAAGACGAGTTTACGTTTAAGGAGATCGCGGGGGGGGATGTGCGGGACGAGGGGTAGGGACGAAAAGCCCTCTGGCAACCCGAAAGCTCCCTGAGCGGAGTCGAAGGGAGCTGACGCCAGATTTGCAAAGATTTTGATTTTTTTCAGATCTGTTCTTCTATCACTCCGACGACGCGGTCAAAGAGCTCTTTGCCGCGTTCCGGGGTGATGCCGGTTAGCGCTTCGTTATCTGTCAGCAGCAATCCTTCGGGAAATAATTTGCGCAGTTTTTGCGGGTCGGCGCCGCGCTTTTTCCATGTTCGGTATTGGTCGATACTTACACCTTTTCGTCTATTAATATTATCGATATTGACGCTCTCCGGGTCTAGATAGGCGGCCATCGCCAAAAGCGCGGCGTCGGACCTGTCTATACCGTTATCATTGCCGGCAATAGTATTGATGTCGAATAATAATACTTTTACCCCGCCGTACTTCGCCTCTGTCCTCTTGACCGCTTCCGCCGCCGGCGCCTTGTTGAAGGGGGCGGCGTTGATCAAAAACACGCGCTCGGCGCCTTGCAGGATGTAAGCGTGTATGATCTCGCATAGCATGTTGACCATCGTCCTCGGCTTGACCCCGGCGGCGCCGTGGAAGGACATGAAGGGGGCGGAGCAGGCGAACGGCAGGGCCGGGGCGCGGACGGTACGGCAGCGGACGGAGAGCTCGTCGGCCACCCGTTCGGCGCAGAGGGTCTCTATCCCAATACGTCCGGCGGCGCCTAAAGGCTCGCACCCGCCCAGCGGCAAGATCACGGCGGGGCGGGCGGTCAGGAGTTCTTTTATCCGGCTGTGGGTTAAGAGTTCGATACGGTAGGCGCTGTTCATCTTATCAAACACGGATTGATATAATCGGAGTGAGAGGATTTGAACCTCCGACCTCTTGGTCCCGAACCAAGCGCGCTAACCGGACTGCGCTACACTCCGTTTTTTGCCGTTAATATTCAGTAATATACATTATTGGATGTGAAAAAGTCAAATTCTTTTGATTTTAAAGCCCTCGCTCTTTACTCTCTTCCCAATAAACGTCCATCTCTTCCAATGTCGCCTCCTTCATATCCTTACCAATCTCCTTAAACTTATCTTCCACGTACCTGAAACGCCTCTCAAACTTCTTTGTGGCCAACCTGAGCGCGTTTTCTGCGCTGATTTTGCTGTGGCGGCCTACGTTTACAAGGGCGAAAAGGATGTCGCCGAGCTCCTCCTCGGCGTGGTCGGCGTTTCCGCTTTCTAGCGCCTCCCGGAACTCCTTGAACTCCTCCTCGACCTTATCCAGCACCGGGGCCATGTCGCTCCAGTCGAAGCCGACCTGGGCCACACGGCGCTGCATCTTCTCCGCCCTGAAGAGCGACGGCAGCGCCTCCGGGATGTCGTCCGTCATGTACTTGCGCCGCTTCTCGCCGTACTCGCTCTTCTTTATCCGCTCCCAATTGCGTATCACCTCCGTGGAGGAGGAGGCCGAGGCGTCGCCGAAAACGTGGGGATGGCGCCTGATAAGCTTGTCGCCTATCTCGCGGGCGACCCCCTCTATGTCGAAAGCGCCGGACTCGGATTCGGAGGCGATCTGGGCGTGCAATACGACCTGAAGCAAGAGATCGCCGAGCTCCTCGCGCATCTTGTCCGGGTCGTTCTCGTCCACAGCCTCAAAAAATTCGTAGGCTTCATCCAGAAGGCATGAGAGTATAGACTTATTGGTCTGCTCGCGATCCCACGGGCATCCGCCGGGAGCGCGAAGTCTGGCCACTATGCTTACTAAGCGTTCAAATTCTTGGGTCATTGGAAACTCCGGATTGTGAATTATATGGATAGTATAATATAATAATAAATAAGTCAAAATCTTTAAAATCAAATTCTTAAAGTCAAATTCTTTTTTAGACGAAGCCTTCGGCTTCATAGGATATGCGGGGCTAAACCCCGCATATAACGTCAAAATCAAAGGCAAAATCAAAATCTTTTGACGTTGACTTTATATGCGGGGTTTAGCCCCGCATATCCTATGAAAGGCGCGTAGCGCCTTTCGTCTGAAAATGATTTTAAAGATTTTGATTTTAAAGATTTTAAAGCTTTTGATTTTAAAAGATTTTCGGCAAATTTTTCCTAATCTCTCCGCCCAATTTTTCCTCATCCCCCCAAATACCCCCCCAATCACGTCATTTTCGCCTATCGTCCAATTGGCACGAAGTTTGCTCTTATATTTTGTCGGCAAGGCAAGGCCAAAGTCTGGGATCATAAACTAAAATCAATATACCTTTAACAAGGAGTAAACGCTATGCCACGCATCAACTTTAACGCACCCGCGATGATGAACGTCAATCGCTTGGACACGCTGGAAAAGGGACTAATGCGCTCTATGCAGCGCGTCGCCTCTGGTGAACGGGTTACCCGCGCCGCCGACGACGTCGCGGCTCACGGGGTGGGCGAAAGGCTCAAGGGACATATAAGAGGGCTTAGCATGGCGGCACGCAACGTGCAGGACGGGATCGCGCTCGTAAACGTGGCCGAGGCCGCGCTGAACGAGGTGCACGATATGCTCCACCGCATGCGGGAGCTCTCGGTGCAGTCGGCCAACGGGACCTACACCGACGAAGACCGCCTGACCATACAGATGGAGGTCAACAAGCTGAAGGAAGAGATAAACGCCACATCGAAGAACACGCAGTACAACAACCTGCAGCTCTTGGACGGCACCGGGGACTGGGGCAGCGGCAAAGGCGGGTACTTTCAGGCGGGCGTGGGCGGGCTGCCGAACTCCATGGTGACGGTCCGCCGCGACATGGCGGGCGGGGCGCAGATGATCAAGGAAAACAGCGAGCCCAACGCGGAGTACATACGCCACCACATACCGGCGGTCACCACGAAAACGCTGGGCATAGACGGAGACGAGATGAGAGTGGACACACAGACAGACGCGTCGGAGGCCATCGACAAAATAATAGGGGCCGTGGACTACGTGAACAACGTCAGGGCAAACTTGGGAGGTATAGCAAACCGGCTGGAGCACGCTTGGAACAATCTGAACAGGATCGCCGAGGATAACCAGTCGTACGAGTCTATACTGATGGACACCGACGTGCCGGGGGAGATGATCACGCTCACGCGGGATCAGATAATAAACCAGTATTGCACGGCTATGCTGGCGCAGGCTAATCAGACGCCTAGTACGATTTTGCAGTTGCTTAGTAAGTGAAGATTTTTAAAGTCAAAGGCTTTAAAGTCAAATTCATTTTCAGACGAAAGGCGCTGCGCGCCTTTCATAGGATATGCGGGGCCAAGCCCCGCATATAAAGTCAAAATCAAAGTCAAAAGATAAAGTCAAAAGATTTTGATTTACCCCCCGCATTATGTATTTTCATAGATTCATCATATATCTATACCTCATTTAAACCGAAAGGAACAAACCATGACTATCGGTCCTGAGATTTTTGACGACGGGCTTCCTAACATCTCCTCTTTCAAAGAGGTCGAAGAGGCTATAAAATCGCGTCCTAAGAACGTCTTCAGTAAGGATGATCTGGGGAGGGTCAACTTTGGCGGGATACGAAGCGCCACTGCTGTCGCCCTGCACATGCACCAGCCGCTTATCCCGGCGGGGGGCGGCGATCTGGGGACGGCCGATATTATCAGCAATCTCAAGTATATGATGGACAACCAGGGGATCGGCGACAACCACAACGCGCCGGTGTTCCATTGGTGCTACAAGCGGATCGGCGAGTTCATCCCGCAGCTCTTGGGCGAGGGGAAGCAGCCCCGCGTTATGCTCGAGTACTCCGGCGAGCTTCTCTACGGGCTTCGCAAAATGGGGCTGGACGACGTGTTCGACGCCCTCAAGCGGGTGACCTGCGATCCGGGGATGGCGCATACTGTCGAGTGGCTGGGGTGCCCTTGGGGGCACGCTGTGGCGCCGTCGACGCCCGTTCAGGACTACCGGCTCCACGTTAAGGCTTGGCAGAGCAACTTCGCGGCCATATTCGGGATAGACGCGCTCAAGCGCGTCCGCGGGTTCTCGCCCTCCGAGATGGCGCTGCCGAACCACCCGGACACGGCCTACGAGTTCGTGAAGACGCTCACCGATTGCGGCTTCACATGGGTGCTCGTTCAGGAGCACACCGTTGAGCGGCCCGAAAACGGCTGGGGGCCCGAAAACAAGTACATCCCCCACCGCCTCGTCTGCAAAAACTCCAAGGGCGAGGAGGCGAGCATCATCGCGATCATCAAGACACAGGGCAGCGACACCAAGCTCGTCGCGCAGATGCAGCCCTACTACGAGGCCAAGGGCATGTCCCGCACAGCCATAGCGGGCAAGAGCGTCCCGCCGATCGTGGCCCAGATCGCCGACGGCGAGAACGGCGGCGTCATGATGAACGAGTTCCCCCCCAAGTTCATGGAAGTGGCCAGAGACTCGACCGGCTCCGACTCCCCCATGATGAACGTCACCGAGTACCTGGAGCACCTGGCCGCGCTCGGCATCACCGAAAAAGACCTCCCCACCCTGCAGCCGCTCTTCCAGAAGCGCATCTGGGACAAGGTGGCCTCAAGCGCCAAGAAACCGGACATCGCCCAGACGATAGAGGAGCTGAAGAAAGAGGACGGCCGCTTCAACATGGACGGCGGCAGCTGGACGAACAACATCTCTTGGGTTAAGGGCTACCAAAACGTCCTTGACCCCATCAACAAACTGAGCGCCCTCTTCGCCCAAAAGGTGCTGGGCTCTAAGGTGCCGGTAACCGAACACCGGTACAGAAACGCGCTCTACTACTTACTGCTCTCGCAGACAAGCTGCTTCCGCTACTGGGGGCAGGGGCTCTGGACGGACTACGCTAGGGAGATTTGCCGGAGGGGGATGGAGATTGTGGATAAGGACTTCTGATGTTTGCTTAGGTAGAGACGCGATTAATCGCGTCTCTACCTAATCCGAGTCCTTATTTGTCTTTAAATTCAAAATATTTAAGTCAAATTCTTTTTTAGACGAAAGGCTTCGCCTTTCGTCTGAAAATGATTTTAAAGCTTTTGAATTTGATTTTAAAGGCAAGAAAATAAAAGCGGCCGGCGACGAGAAGGAAGTGGTTGGTCTCGTCACCGACCTGGCGGCTGATACGGTAGGCCATGGTATCGCCGCTTTAAACGTCAAAATCAAAGTCTTTAAAATCATTTTTAGACGAAAGGCGCTTCGCGCCTTTCATAGGATATGCGGGGCTAAACCCCGCATATATAACGTCAAAATCAACTTCAAAATCAACGTCAAAGGTGGGGCGTTGCACGCAACGCCCCTACATCAACATCATACTGCTTTATTTTACTACGCTGAACACGAAGGAGACCTTGGTCTTCGTGCCGTCTTTACCGACTAACGCGCCTTTGATGACATACGAACCTTCAGCTAACTTGCTGACGTTCGCGCTGCCGATCTTGCCGGCGTTGCCGCTTACCTTCGCTTTCGCTACGGTTTTGCCGTTCGCGTCGAAGATGTAGACCGCGCCGCTCTTGACAGCCTTGGACGAGAAGAAACTGATCTCGCCGGCAGTCTTAGACACGGGGCTGGGGCCGGCGGTGAATACCGACGCCGTGACCTTGACGGGGGCTACCGCGGCTTCCGTCGTCACGCTGCCGGCAGGAACCTCGCGGTTGCCTTGGGCGACGCTGACTACGGCTTTGGCGGCTATCACTACATTTACGGAGGGGCCGGCGAAGGAATTGTCCGTCGCGGCGTCCCTTACGTTGTACGTGCCGGCAAGGAGGTTCCTTGTCGCAACGGCGCTGGCGCGAATCCACGTTGTCGCGCTCGACAGCTTATACTCCATCGCGGCGGTTGTGCCGGAGAGGATGCCGTCGGGCGTTAAATTCGTGGACGAGCTGTCGCCCTTGACCGCCAGAACCGCCGCGGAGGCGGCCGTCGGACGCGCCGCTATGTTCACGCGCGCCGTGTCGCTGGGCAGCATGAACGTGCCGGGGGTCGCAAGCTTCACTATCTTCAGCGTTGTGCCTTCCCACTCGGCGGTTATCGCCAGGGTATCCGTCGTGGGCGTGTGCGTCGCGCCGTTGATCGTGTACTGGGCGCCGGCCTTCAAGCCGGTGAGCTTCGCGTCCCTGTAGTTGACCGTGATCTCGGGAACGGCTTCCTTCATCTCCGACGCCGTCACGAACTTCACTGTTACAGTGATCAGCTGGTCGGTGTTGAAGTTCGCGCCGTAAGACGGGTCGATGGGGATCGTGAAGATCATCACCTGGTTGAACTCAGACGTGTTGTTCACGCTGAACACCAAAGTGTCCTCGGCTGAGAGGCGGGCGCTGTTCTCGACAAGCGCGCCGCTTCCCGAACCGGCGGGATCCAGGTTATCATCATTATACTTCGCGCCGTGCGGAAGCAGGTTGAGCAAGGGCACTTTGACATTGGCGTAAGCTTTTTTCGCTTCAAGCTTTACAGGTATGTCGTACTTGCTGTCCTTGAACCCGAACACGCTTTCGAGCGTGCCCTCTACGATCTCCACCTGGCCGATGTAGACGACCTTGCTCGGATCGGAGGGGACGGCCTCGAAGTTATCGCCCTGCGCGAAGGACGCGAAGACGTTGTAGAGACCCACCGCTATCGGCGTGTTGGAAGAGAGCTGGTAACGGGTGTCTTCGTCAGCGCCCTCGTACCAGAACGTCGCGTTGCCGAGGCCCTGATAGTAAACGGGCTTATCCGGGTTCGCAACGTCCCAATGCGCCTGCGGCAGAACTCCGCCGTATACGCGGTCAACGAGTCTGTGCGTCGCGTTGCCGGTGTAGAGCACCTGCACGTCGCCGTTGCGGATCGTCACGTTGACGGTGTCCTTGTCGGGAACGCGTTTCCCGTCCGTGTTCGTAACAAAGCCTTCGAAGAAGAACGGGCTCTTGCCTTCGGCCTGCCACTCGGAGATCTTCTTGTACGGCACGCGGAGAATGTTGTGCGTGTAGGTCTTCGTGCCCGTGCCGGCCTCGTTCGTCAGAGTCGCGGTGCGGGTGAAGGTCCCGGCAAGCGTGAAGACGCGCGTGCTGTCTTCGTCGATCGTGATCGCGTCCTTATCCCAGAGCTTGAAGCTGCCCTTCGCGGGATTGTCGGCGTCTTGCAGGTAGTTCGCGTACCTCTTGTCGAGCGGGTAGTCCACGTTGACCGCAGTGTAAACCGTGTCGGTTCTCGTAGAGTTCGCGTCCCACTTGTCTTTCGAGGTCTCTATCTCCTGATCGACGACTTTGCTCTGGTCGCCGTCGAGCGCCGCGTAGAGGGGCGGTACGACGACTTTGCCGATGCCGCGCGAGCGGGCGACGTTCTCGACGTTTCCGCTGAGCGTGTCGGCCCATTTCAGGAACGTGTACTTAGAGCGCGTGATGTTCGTGCCCGTGTCGTGCACCAGGACGTTGCTGTCCAGGAGCGCGCCGGTTTTAAGCACCACGGTGCCGCCCTTGTTGCTGAACGACTCTACGTCTATGCTGTTGAATATGATGTTTCCGCCGGCTTCGACTATCGTCTTGCCGCCGTCGTTAAGGAACTTCGCGCCCGCCTGCGTTCCGCGGGTCGTCAATTTTCCGAAGATCCTGACGGTGTCGCCGGAGAGAGACCTTAAAACTCCCTTGTTGTCCGTCACAGCCACGGTGACGCCCTTGGGAATCGTGAGCCTCTTGCCGTTCTCCCTCTTAGCGGTAACGTCCGAAGCGACGCTGAGCCTCCACAGCTCGCGCGAATCAAACCGCCCGTCGCCGCCGCGCGCGCCGTTGCCGATGCCGCCCGGGGTCAGCGACGCGGAGTCGCCGATAACGCTAGAACCGATGTTCAGGTCGGAAGCCACGGTACCGCTCATAAATATCGTGCCTGTAACCTGTATCTTAGACCCTTCGGCCTTGTCGCTCACCGCTACGCCCTTGGAGTGAATCTCGCTGCGCTCCTGCGCGTCGGTGTTGCCGCCGCTGATGCGGATCTTTCTGCCTTCGATGGCCGTGCCGGTCGTGTCAGCCTCTGTGCCCAAAACCTCGATGTAGCTGGCGATGACGTACGCGCCGCCTTCAGCGTGCACCGCCGTCGCGGCGTTGCGCACGAAAACGACCGAGTGTACCAGCGAGTCGATAACGCCGTTCAAGCTGTTGATCGCGACAGCCCCGTCGGAACCGGCCTCCACATACGCGCTGTCCAAACGCAGCGTAGGCGTCAGGCGTCCCAAGGTAACGGGAAGGTTGATCGCGCGGGCGCTAGGACCGTTGCCGGCCTTGACGCGGACGCTCACATCCAGACCGTCGTCGGTGCGGTTGTCCTCCCACGACGTGAAGGCGTCTTTACCCTCCACATACACAGGCCCAACGGACTGCAGACCTACGCCGTTGTGGCCGGCCAAGATCGCCACGCCGTTGACCGCCGAGCTCTTGCCGTACACCTTAAACACAGTAAGCGAGTCCTTATTGTCAACGCCCACGCTCGCGCCGTTAGCTATAACGCGGACGATGCCGCTGTTGGCGACGGAATCGCCGATCAAGAGGCTCGACCCGCCGGAAACCACCGCCGGCCCCGGAATCAGGATGCCGACAGCCGTCACGTTCGGGTAGCGCTCCTCATCCTCGCCGCGCAAAGCGGAGGTGTTGGCCTCGACCTCGCCGGTTCCGAGCAGCTCGACGTGCTTCGCCACGACCGCGTACGTCTTGGGCTTGTTCGTGCCGCTGCCCGTCGCGTTCCAGCCGCCCGCCCACGCTTTGCCGCCCTCTATCCTGACAACGCCGCCGAGCTTGTCCGAACCGGCGGTTATCGCGGTGTCCTGGTCGGTCTTCACAACGCCGCCAAGCACTTTCACGCTGTCGATGGATTTGATAACCGGGCCCTTGAACGAATAGACGTTCGCGTTGCCCTGGACGGTGACCGAGAACTTCTTCACGGTCGCGTCCCTCTTGGCCAAGCGGACAAGAACGCCGCTCTTGCCGGTTATGCTCGCATTCTCGCCGATGACGATGTTAACGTTGGTGTCCACAACAGCCGGCCCGCCGTTCATCTTGATATTCGCGCTCCCGCCGATGGTCACCGCCTTGCTGTCCGCCGAAAGGCCGAGGCTCGAGCGGATGCCGTACGAAGTCTGATTAGTCAAGTCCGCCGTGATGTCGCCGTAGAAGTTCACTTCCACGTCGCCGACCACGAGGATCGCGCCTGCCGACGCGCTGGTGTTCTTTATGTCGATCACCGCGCCGTTCTTATCGCCCGCCGCCGTCCTGCCGGCCACGGTCCCGTTCGCGCTCTTGTCAACCTCGACCACCGACTTGGCGTTCTGGGAATTCACGTAGATGCCGATGCTTCCCGCGCCGGAGGCTATCACGTAGCTCTTCTTATTCGACGGAAGACCGGCGGATGTCTGCGAAACGCGCACGTCGCCGTTCTTCACGTTGATCGCCGCGAAGACCGTAGTGCCGGTGCCCGCGCCGGATTCGACGCTGCCTTCCGTGACAAGCACGTTGCCGTTCTCAACCTTTATGCCGTCGCCCAAGTTAGACTTGATGTTCGCCCTCTCGTCGTTCACAACAACGACGTTGCCAGCCGGGCCGTTATTCACCCTGACGGCAGGCGTTCCAGCCGTCGTCGCCGTGGCGGTGACGGCAGCCCAGCCGATAAAGACGGTGTTCAACCTAGACTCTACACCGGCGTACGTCGAAGCGCCCTTTGAATCCACGTTTATCGCGCGAGCCGACAAAACCGGCGGTTTGGTTGTCGATACCGACGGTGAAACACCGCCCGCTTCATAATAACCGCTCGTAAAGTTAGGTATAACGTCGTCTTTAGTATTAAGCACGTCCGTCGCATCACCGAGATTAGTTTTATACAGCTGCCTTTGGCTGATTGTAATCGCGCCGTCCGCCAAAATCGCGGTGCCGCCCGCCGATTTGATCTTTCCGCCCACCACCACGACAGGAGCGGTTGTACCGGCAGGGTCGGAGGCGATAGCCAGCAACCCCGCCGCGCCCGCGCCGGACGCGCAGATCGAGTCCGCGTTCAAGATGGTGATGCTACCCGCCGCCGTCTTGACAGCCGCGCTCGAGACGCCGTCCTTGCCGTCGGTCAGCCAGATAACCGCGGCCCCGTTGTTCACGAGAACTTCGGACACCGCGCTAAGCGTCGCCCCTGTTTTCGCGGTGATGACCGTTACCAATTGGGTCTTGGCAGCCAAAGTCGCGGCAACGTCCGATACCGTAATTTTGTCAGCCACAATCGCGTTCTTGTCGCCGGTGATCTTGCCGCCGTCAACCCGGACTGTTCCCGAAGCGGTCGACCCGGCAGACTGTTTCCCCGCCGAGATAGCGATCGAACCGGTGCCTTTGCTCGCGTCCAGCACCGAGTTCACACCCTCGAACGTCACGCTTCCGCCGATCACGTAGACGAGTTCTTCCCGTCCTGTAATGGACGTTCCGGTGCGCTCGATTTTAACGTGTTTCAGCGTAACAGCGTTGTTAACAGACGAAGCGGCGTTGTTGTCGTTGCTTTCGATAGCCCTGCCGTCTTTGACGTTGATGTAGGCGAGCTTGTCTTTGTTCACGCCGTACACAGACACGACTTTCGCCACGATCCCGTTGCCTATTCCGTTATTCACCTTCACGCCGGCCAAACCTTGCCCGATAGGGCTGGAAGCCTCGCCAATCACAACTGTACCGGAGGCGGTGATCCCGTCGACCTTGAAATTCGTGCTCGTTCCGCCGTCAAACAACACTTCGGCGTCCTTTGTGGCGCTCGACCTCAAGGTAACCTGTCCGGCTCCGCCGGAAACAACGGCGACGTGAGAGGTCGGCGTGCCTTTCGACGACAGCTTCACTCCATATAGGTTTATCGCACCGGCGGTGCTCACCGCGACCAGATTGGCCGCCGAGTAAGCGCCTTGCGAAATCTCGATCTGCCCGCTCCCCTGCGCGACCTTGCCGGGCAGCGTCGTACCCACGGCAGCCGCGGCTGTGCCGCTGAACCCGTACACTTTCACGTCGTTCAGGGTAATGGTGCCGGTTGTCACGCCGCTGTTCACGGCGGACGCGTCTGTCTTATAGTCGCCGTGCTCCAGCCTCGCGTTGCTGACGTTTATGGCGGCGCTGGCGGTCGTAGTATTATTAAGGACGAACTGCCCTTTCGACCTGACGACCACCTTCTCAGTAACCGAATTCGTGTTGCCGTTATAGATAGTTATCGCTCCCGCCGAGACAATCGCGGCGGAACCGGTGCCCGGCGTTCCGACAGACCAGCCGGATATTTCTATCCCGCCGCCCGATGAACTAAATGTCGTTTGCTGGGACGTTCCCCAAGCTGTTCCGGTTCCTATCGTGACGCTCGTCGTACCTTCAATCGCCGCCGCGTTTTCGCCGACGATTTTATAGGTACCGGTAGAGGGCGTGTTGATCACCACCGCGCCCCCTTTGATCGTCGGACCGGAACCTTTTCCCGTCAGAGTCAAGGACTTTCCGCCAGCGACGGTCGATGTCGCCGAGCCGATAACGATATTTGTCCCGTCAACGGTCGGAAACAGCGTCTTCGCGGACGCGGTGATTTTTCCGTCTAAGACCGAAAGCTTCGTAACCGTGTTCAGCCAGATAAACTGCGCCTTGGCTTTAGCGGCGTCAGAGCTCGCGCCTTCAACATCGACACCGATCAACTTCACTTCCCCTGTGCTAACAGCTTTAATCATGATACTGTCAATCGGGGCTTTCGCCGTACCGGCAAGTTTGCCCGTTATAATAATTTCGGGCGTCACTCCATCGTCCACGAGAATAACCAAGCCGCCGCTCCACCTAAACGGATCATCAGCAGTACCGTCCCCCGCAGTCGCCATGTAGACAATCGCGTTGTCAGCAACTGCAGCTAAAGCTCCCGCGTTCGCGATTTTATTTGTCGGCCCAGCCCCTCCTCCCGTCCAATACAAAACCGAATCCTTTAACGCCACGCTCCCGACCGTCCCCGTTATAGCCGCAGAAGGATCAGCAGTCGGTATTTTAACGTCCGACAAATTCACGGTCAAAGTCGCCGCAGCCGCCCACGCCCCTCCCGCGAACATCATCAAGGCAAGCAACCCGATAACACCCGCTCTGCGGGCGCCGATAAGTAATTTGTAATTCATTAACCTGCTCCTTTTGTAAAAGATTTGTATTAATTTTCGCCGCCCGAACAGGCCCGGCTGTTTCTTTACTTCCCCCTGAATCGGGGCGGCCGTTCGGGACGCCCCTACAGTTCACGTCAAAACAATTCGCAAATCTTGCTTCAGCTCCCTTCGACTCCCCTTCGGCTTCGCTCAGGGCAAGCGCTCAGGGAGCTTTCGGGTCTGAGCCAACTCATTTAACGCGCATTCTCATGCGTCAAACGCACACTCCGCCAACACACACCCTAAAAGGTCGCTGAGCGTAGTCGAAGCGACCCAGGGTATGATTGACGCTTATTTATTTCGCCACCGACACCACGGTCGAAACATTGACCTTGCCGCCGTTCTTCTCCGTCAGCACGCCCTTCACCAGGTACGTCCCCTCGGCTGCGCCGTTCACGTTCCAAGCGCCGATCTCCCTGACGCCCTTCACGTTGATCGACGCGACCTTGCGGCCCACGTTGGTGAACACTATGAGCTTGCCGGTCACCTGCGAGCTGCCGTTCCAGAAGAACGTCACCTTGCCGCTAGACGCGACAGGGTTCGGCCCCACGGACACCGACGCGACAACCGCCTTCACCGGGGCTACCGCCGCTTCCACTACAGCGGCCTTGCCGGGGATTTCGCGGTTGCTCTCCGCAACGCTCACCCAGGTCGCGCCGTGAATTTCGTACGTGCCCAGAGGAATGTCCGCAACGTTGAAGTTATCGTTGCCCTTGATATACAGGCTGACCGCGTACACGCCGCTGTCGACCGCCGCTGTGACCGTCGTCCCGCCGGCCGTGTACCTTATCTCTTTCTCTCCGGCGTACTCCGCCGCCACGTTCTTCAGCGTGACCGCGCCGATGCCCTGAGCCGCGCCCGTCCACTTGTGGTCGGTGGGAATCTTGAACTCCACATCCTCAAGCGTGGTGATGTACTTCGTGATCGAGAACGTGCCCAAGTCGATCGGGTCCGTCACGTCGTTGAAGTTATCCCCGCCCTTGATCGTGCCGTTCACAGTCCACGAGCCGGCGTTCTTAGGCGTGCTCTCCGTAGTCGGCGCTACCGCCGTGTAAACCGGCGTGAGCGTGACCGTCGTCTTGTACTTGGACGCGAGCTTCAGCGTCATCCCCTGCTCCTTGCCGTTGTAACGGGCGGAGGTCGTGACGCTGTAATCGGTCTGCTCCAGATCCTTCTTCTTGATGGAGAACGTGCCCGTGGCGGTGCCCTTGTAGGCGTCCACGCCCGTCACCTTTATGATGCCGGAGTTGGTCCCGGCGTTTATAATGTTGCTGAACTTGACCGTGAAATCTTTCTCGGCCTCCAGCGTCGTCACCCTGTTAAGCACCACGCGAACCTGAGACGAAGTGATCTCCATCTCCGACCCCGTGTACGTGAACTCGTCGTCGACAAACACTTCCGCCGGGGAAATATCCTCCGGGGCCGCCAGCACCGACACCTTGACTTCGTTGCTGAGAGCGTACGTGGAAGCCTGCTCCGACGTGTTCGTGTACGTCACAAGCACGACGTAAGTAGTGTCGCCCACCGCCGAACCCTTCAAGCTGAGAGACGCGCTTCCGCCGTTCTTCGCGGGGATCGTGTCGCCCGCTTCGTTCTTATAGTACCACTTGTACTTGAGCCCGGAAGTCGCCGGTTTCTCCAGAGAACCGTTCGGGTTCGTGGCCACGACCTTCAGCGTGTACGACGACCCGATGCGGTAAGAAGCGTCCGCGATGTCCGCGATCAGCGGGTTGCGGGCCGGCTGGATGCGGATCACGCCGATCTTCAGCGGCTCTTCCTGCGCCAGGAAGCTCGTCCCCTCGTTGGTCGTCACGTACACGTCGTAGCTGTTCTCGCGGACGGGGGCGGTCTCGCCTTCGTCCAAACCGGAATAGCTAACCTTAACCGCGCCCTGAGTCCCGCTTCCGTTGCTGTACGCCGACGCGAACGCCGCCGTCATGCTGACCTTCGTCGTCGGGCCCTTGTAGTACACCTCGTACAGCTTCGTGCCGTCCTCGTCGGTCTTGTTCCAAGCCGGCGTCGTCGTGAAGAACTCCGGCTTCACAGTGCCCTTGGTGATGCTCTGACCGGACACCTTGAAATTGCCAGCCGACGTGGACGCCAGCTTGTAGTTCTTCGCCACTGTCCCGTTGGCGATCAAGGCCACGGTGCCGGTCACGATGCGGTTGTCGCCCACAGCCTTGGAGTCGTAGGTCGGCAAAGTCGTCCACCTGTAGTCGGTGCCGAGCGCGAGAGCCTCGCTGGAGAGCTGGAAGCCCTCGAACTTGACCGTCTGCCCGGCCTCGTCAGCCGGCACGACTTTCGTCGTCCCGTCGAACACCTTAGTGATGGTATAATCCGTCGCGCCGCTCACGATCGTCAAAGGCGCCTGCTCGATCGTAAACGATACGTCTCTGGTTCCGCTGTAGTTGCCTTGACCGGTGATCGTCACCTTCTGCGTCCCGGCGGCGATCCAGTCTGAGCCGGTAGTCGGGTCGTACTTGTAATCCGTTCCCGATCCTCTCGTCCCGTCAAGCGTGCTCTTGTCCTTTACCGTGACGATAGGATCTTTCGCCGCGCCGCTATAGGCCTTCTCCGCGTTCGCGAGCTTCACGTCGATGGTCAGGCTGTTCACGCTCTTAGCAGTGACGGTGAACACCTTGTTCGCCTCGGCTGTAAGATCCTTCTGAGGCCCGTCTTTGGTGTTCTTGAAATACGCCCTCACGTAATAAGTGTTGGCCCCGATAACTCCCAAATCTTTCCCCTTCGCCGACCCGGCCCCGTTGAACCCGATCGACGCGTTGTCATCCCCGTACCAGGCCACCACGGTCCCGGACGTGCTCGTTGTCCTATACTCGACTTTATAATACTTCCAATCGCTGGCAGACCCGCCCAGAGTCGAGTTGATAATTTCGATAGAGGGCGCTGTCACGCTCACGCCGGTCGAGGAGTACTCCTTCGACTCGGCGCCGAAAGTGATAATCCCTGCACGGGTTCCCGTGGCGAGATTGCCGGGGGTGCCGATGAATATGTCGTTAGTGGTCGCTGCCGTTGTGGGCTGCGAGTACATTCTCGGAATAGTAATCAACTTGTTCAAAGTCGCCGCGTTCGTCACCGCCGCGGCGGACGTCGCGCCGTAGGAAATCCAGACCGTCGTCGCCAACGCCGGGATAGTAACAGTCAGAGCCGACCCGGTCGCAGGCACTGCCGACGCTTTGACTTCGACCCAGTCGCTTGCGTTCGTTCCTGACGCCGTGGTCGCTTTGGTATTGTACCAGACGCTGCCCGCGGTTCCTGTGTACGTGATAACGCCGGTACCCGTCGTCGCGCTCACTCGGAGGGGAGTCGTCCAGTCGGAGACGGTCAGGGGGGCGGCAGGGACCACGGGAATAGTAGTGTTCGCGCTAGTCCCCCAAACGTCCGATCCTGAATTATCCTTCCACGTGAGGTAGTAAAGTTTATACGTCAGAGTCCCGTCCCCTGACGTAATCGTTACATTTTTCGTAGTCGAATTGCCAACGTCCCCTGCCGCAATTGTAATTGCGGTTCCCGTTTCCGCTTTTATGTCCGCATCCGTCGCGGTTCCCGAAGCAGCCACCACTTTGTAATAAATTTTCCCTTCACCCGTAGGCGTAAAGGTAATCGTACCTGTCGTGGCGTTAGTCCTGTCGACCGTAACGGTACCCAGAGTTGGCGCAGTCGCTGCCCACGCCCCTCCCGCAAGCATCAACCCGACAGCAATCATCATCATCGCCATCGTCCTCCACTTCAATTTCAATAAAGTCATAAAGCAACTCCTTTGTGTAAAAGATGTAAGTAAGTTTTAAGAATAATTTCCCGTTTCCGGCCATCCGTTTCCCGAGCGCGACCGTCCGCTCTCGTCCCCCTTCTACCCTGTCTCGGCGCCCTCCCCCACGCCCCGACAGCCCCCGGCGGTTTCGCCAACCGCCCTCACCGTCTTTCCGCTTTCACATGAGTCCACTATTCTCATGTCCACTTCCTCCTTTAGGTTAAAGGTTTTCCAACCGTTATTGTCGTTTTTAGCGCAAAGAATGCCCTAGGCTACGAGCGTAGCATTTTTTTGCGATTTACCGCCTACGGTCAAGCTTTTATCGTTTTAATTCTAATTCTCCGACGTCAACATCAACGTCAACTGATTTTCGACCCTCCCCCCCAGCAAGAGTCTCTACATCAGTAAGCTTATATATATTTATTTTATTATTTACGCAATCAACGCGATTAGCGGCCAAAAACAAGAAAAGGCCGGACCCCGGAGTGGTGGAGTCCGACCCGAAAGCGCCCATCGCGGCCATCGAGGGCGCAGTTTCCCCGTTGCCGGGAAGTCTGGATATCGTTTTGGTATCGGTATTAATACTATTGTAATAGTAGGCAAGGGCGCGGATGAACACTCCCTCAACAACGCCGAAAAGGTCGCTGAGCGCTCGCCCTGAGCGGAGTCGAAGGGGAGTCGAAGCGACCTGATGCCGGCTCGAAGCTCCTTCTGGCGTCAGCTCCCTTCGACTCCGCTCAGGGAGCTTTCGGGGTACACGATGGCTTTTCGCCCGGTCGTCCCGGGTGATTATGGTTACTTCGGTGTCTGTTCCTAACTGACCAACGCGGGGGCGCGGGGTTGTTTTAGTTAGGTAGTTGTTAGATAGTTTCTTGGGGGGGGG
>Ga0268262_10000579_pt1 | contig 47935 bp, 43 predicted proteins | sample TergutNc150P3_FD_190354 | JGI IMG/M metagenome (GOLD analysis project Ga0268262, IMG submission 190354) | Nasutitermes corniger P3 segment gut microbial community from laboratory colony in Florida, USA - Nc150 P3 (SPAdes) (version 2) | ecosystem: Host-associated > Arthropoda: Insects >... | reverse complement strand
CAGGAAGCAGATCAATGGCAAGCCCGTAAGAGTGATATGAGCGTGATTGAGTATTTGCGATAACCCGATAATAATACCCTCCTCCAGAAGAACCAAGATTTTCTATCCATGTTTTAACCGTATTATCGGTTTTTGCGGCTTCTTGTATTTTTTCTTCGATAACCGAAAGTTTTTGTTGAATTCCTTTGTGAACGCTTATGCTTTTCCCAAGAAAAGTTATATCTGCAATTTGCTCTTCCGTTTCTTCACGTGTAGACGCATTCCAAAGTTCGCCAAGAAAAAAACCGGAACGACTAAGCATATTTGCGCCTGTTGGGTTTGTCCAGCTAAGATACATTTCCACTTCTTCGGGAGTAGCTTCAGTTTGCGGCGGCAAATTTGCAGGGTATTTATAAAATTGATACGCTCTGTATTTTGCCGCTTTTTTTAATTCTTTTTCAGGCAGCAATTTTCCTTTAGCATAATAATACCAAATGCCGTTCATCAAAACAGCCCAATCTTTTTTTCGATATTCCACTTTATCTATTTTGTCATTATAAGCTTCGTATAAAGCTTTCATTACAAGTTCAGAGTCTGTTATCAATGTAGGATCAAGTTCTTCAGGAGTTTTCGCATGCTTTGAGTCCTTGTTTCCCGCGGAAAATAAACAACTGGCGGAAAATATTAATATTATTATAAATAATTTTAATTTCTTTTTCATTTAACCGCCTTCATTAAAATTTATTTAATGTTACAATTTATCATTATTATCCATAATTTTCAACATTGGATCAATCTCAGTACGCAAGCGTTTTAAAAAAGAAATATCGCTTAATTCAGGTCGTCTGCCCCCGGCGTAATCAGGGAAATGCGCCCAAAGGTAATCACATTCTTCAATCAAAACATTCAACCGTTCATTGTCCGCCGCCGCTTCGCCTGTTAATAGAGCGCGTAATTCCTCTAATCGATTTTTTTCGTTTTTATAGAAAGAATTTAATCCGGAATTTTTAACACGAACCACACTAACCTTACGAACAGTTTGGATTAACTTATCTTTATCCAATAACATTATAGCCTCTTTAAGTGAGAGGGTTTTGATTCCTAACGGTAAACCTGTGCCTTCAATGTCATATATACGCGAATCGCCGCCAAATTCCCGTTCAAAAAGATCGCGGTAATTTTTCATTGCAGGGCTTGTGTAAACGGGAAGCCCATTCTTTGAAACGGCGGCGATTGAATACTGATTATATGCGGCAGGGTTAAATAATCTTTTAAAACGGTTTTGTAAATTCAAGCGGGAACGGTGCCCCGGTGTGGAACGGGCGTGGTACTTGTCCTGTGTAAAGGAAAAATCAAGACCGGCGCAGATTATTTTTCCTGTTGTAAACCGCCGGCTTAGTTCAACGGCGGTAAGGCCTACTGAGCCAAGAGGGGGAATTTCTACAGGAAGAAGACCGGTATCTTTCAGCCGTCCAAAGATTTTTAACTGCGTCCACGGAGTAAAAAAAAGAAAACGTTCGCCTGAAAGGATACTTGTAGAAGCCGGAAGCGAAGAAAGGTCTATCGCCGCGTTTACATTCCAGTCCTTGCAGGATAAAAAATCGTTAATGTTCCAGTGCTGGCTTTCCAGAATTACGGCAAGGTCGGGAATAATGTTTCTTTCTTTTAACGCGCCAAGACAGGTATCTACACAGATAATTTTAAAGGGACGGTTATCAGGGAAGGCAAGAACATCGGCGTATTTTGATTTGAGCGCGTCAAGGGTTTCGTCAAGAGAGGGGCCTGCGCCAAGAACAAGAATGGGGGCTTCGCCGAAAGACAACTGCGAGGCGGACGGGAACCGTGTTACAAGGGGAAGATTGCGTAATGCGCCACGGATGTATAAGCGTCCCATTTTTGCAAGGGTTAGGGCGTTACTCCAATCTACGGCAATTTCGCGGCGAAGACAGTCGCAAAGAGAATCATAAATTTCGGGAAAAAGCTGCCAGCCGCCTGAGAGCCGTAATACTTCAATGCGGCGGAACGCCCTTGCGCCCCACGCTTCGCGTACAAAGTCGCATAAACCGCCCGCGCCGCAAATATTTGTTATGCGCAAATTACGGCGGGCGGCAAGGGAGGGAGCGATATTTTTTTCAGTTAATTCATATAATTCGCCGTCAGCTTCAACGCATAACACGGCGGAACTTGGCGCTTCTTTTTCAAGGCGCGAAAGAAAATGGGAAAGACCGTAGCCGTATAGGGGCGAAGGGCAAAAATAAAGGGTTCTGTCTTTTACAGGGACTGCCCCGGCTATGCGCTCGGCGCGTCCTTGCGGATCAACTCCTGAAAGAAGAGTTTTCCCGTTTCGGACAAACGGCAATCCCTGCATACCAGATTATTCATTAGAGCGAAAAACACTGAAATAAGTCTCATCAAAATTACTTGTCATCTTTCCGTTAGTCATAAAATACTTTTGCAATGATTGGTTAGCTATATATTGCAGAAATTGAGTTGAATAATTTGACTCTATGCTTTCTTTTGAAGATTCTTCAGCATGAATCTCTTCTGTTGCAAAAAATACATAAACTTTGCTTCCCTGAACAAGCGGCTGGCATGGAGTATTTAAAGGAGTTGAAAAAGTTGTTTTCCAGAAATTTTCATTTTTTGACAACCCTTCAAGATCCTGCTTGTCTAAACCGGTTATAGTAAGAGATTCAAGCGCCGTAAAAAGATCGATGCCCCCGTAATTAAGCGGAATAGGTCCAAAGTTGTTTACACCAAGATTTCTCCCGCGTGCAGCATTGGAAAATCCGGATTCTTTCGACTCGGTAATAAATTCGTTAGCCCTATCAATAGCCAAATTTTCCATACGGCCTCTTTCACGGTTCTTTACATAATCACGCACTTTTTCCATTACCGCCGGATCTTCAAAATCAGCCTTAATCAACTCGTTCTCCGCCCTGAAAAAAACCCAACCGTCGTTAACAGATATAACGCCGCTCAATTCTCCCCTGCCCAAACTGTAAACCGTTTCCCGATCATCAATATTGGGAATTTCACCGTCAATTTCATAACAATACCGGCTCCCCATATCTCCGCCCCTTTCGGCATAGCTGTCTTTTGACTGGGCTCTTGCGGCGTCTTCAAAAGTAGTAGTTCCGTCTTTTATGGAGGCAAGGATTTTTTTTGCTTCCCTCTCGCTGCTTGATATTGTAATTTTTGATAATTGTATTGAATTAAACAATCCGGAGTTTTCCTTGGCATATGAAATATATTCGCTTTCAGGATAATCATCAACATAAAAAAGAGTAAAATCAAAAGACCTCTGCGGCGATGACATATTTGCTATAAATTTTGCCTCGGATTTTGGTACTGAAAGCGAGAAGAAATCGCCAAAAAACATATTCATTTCAATTTCTTCCTGCTGCTGCCGCCATAAAGCAAGACGGGCGGAATCGGACATCTTGTTGTACATAATAAGGGAAAAACGCCCATTGTCCTGAAATTGCGGCAATTGCAAGACCTTCTTATCAACCGCTTTTTCAGATACCTCATACCCTGATTTTTTCAGCATCTGCAGGATGGCGGTATGCGTTACCGCGCCTTCATAAGCCTGCTTCCAGACATAATAATTAATCCAGCGATCATTGGGATCGTACCCCTGGGCGCGGAAATTATTAAAGGTTCTTTCGTAATATTGAGATAATGTATTTCCCGGTACCCATGAAATAGGAACTTTATCGTAGTACCCAAAGGTCAAATCGCCGCCGCCCTTTCTTACATAACGACGGCCTCCCGAAAGGAAGTCGCCGCCGACAAATGTAACAACAACAAGGATAAGAATAATGACAGATCCGATATAAATACCAGGATGTTGTTTGAATTTTTTGGCAATTTCCGAAGAAGATGAATCTTTTTCCTTTGCCGGAGCCTTTTTTTCCTTTTTAGCCATAAAATACCCCTAAAATCATAATGAATTGATAAGATACCATTTATTACGATTTTTGTCTATAGGGTAAATTTATTTTCTACTGTTAGATGTTAATCCCTCATATGTTCTATCACATTGATATTAAGTCCGGTTATTTTCTGAATTATTTCGACAGAAAGCCCTTCTTTAAGAGCGTTGTGCGCTATTACTTCGCGTTCTATTTCTCGGCCTTGAGACAAAGCTTCCTCGCGAACCTCTTCCTGCCAAATTTGCTTCGCGGTATCCCAGTTCCATTCTGTCGTATTCATATTCATATTCATCATCTCCTTAGCGTGTTTTTCCATTAACTCTTTTAATAATACCATGTTTTCGGCAATATTGCACAATTTAACTTGACAAAAATGTGAGATTTTATGAAAAAAAATTTTAAAAAATTTCATTTTCGGTCAAGCAAAACGGCACTTTCACGCCATATATAGGCGGAGGAAAAAATATGAAAAATTGCTTTTTGTTGTTTGGAGTCTGTATTTTGTTAGGCTCCTGTTCTACCCCGGAAACGCCTACTGCGGCGCAAATGCTGGGGGGCAGTTCATCCGCGCTGGTTTACCTGAACTGCCGGGCGGTGTCTCAGGAGGAGATCGAATTTACCTTTTCGCGGCCTGTGACAATCACATATATTAATTTCGAGCCAAAACTTGAAGTTGATTCGGTGGAAAACGGCAGTACCGTAAAGGTTAGGCTGAAAGAAAGGTCAGGAGCAGGGAGACTTATAACTACCGATATACTTGCGGAAGATGAGAAGAGAAATACCATTAACGTGCTTGCCTCATTCCGTACCAGAAACGACAGGATGCCGGATTTGGTAATTAACGAAATTTGTACGGAATCCGCCAATGCCGCCGCCGGGAAAAAAGAAGAGTTTATTGAATTTAAAACAAAAACGGCGGGTAATTTGGGCGCTATGAGGGTAATCATTAATAGTAATTCAAATGCCGCTAAACAAACTATTTATGAATTCTCGCCTGTCGAGGTTAAAAAAGACGAATACATGGTTCTTCATTTGCGCACTTATAATTCGGCAAGCAGGGACGAATATACAAACGCCCTTGACGAATCGGTCGGTATAAACGCTTCGCCTACGGCGCGGGATTTTTGGATTCCGGGAGAGACAAAATTACTGCATAAAACCGCGATGATTTATGTTTTGGATCAGGACGACAGGGTGATTGACGCGGTAATATTATCTGAAAATCAGGATAACTGGTGGACAAAAGATTATTTTGCCGAAACTGCGGAATTCCTTTTTGACGCCGGAGCATGGAAATCTCAGGATGGAAGCGTATGCGGTCCGAAAGATGCGGTTACAAGCGGTAAAGCGACCAATACCAGAACAATCTGCCGCGATGAAACTATTGTAAATAAAACAGGCACGGCAAAAGACTGGTATATCACCGATACAAGCTGCGCGAGTCCTGGTAGGCTAAATAATCCAAAAAGATACTTAAAGTAAGTTTTTAAACAGAGAAATAATATCGTGTTTGGGGGCGGCTCCGGTTTTCTGGGCCGCCAGTTCCCCATTATTATATAGAATAAGCGTGGGAATGGAAACAATCCCATGTTTATCCGCAAGATCGGCGTTTTCATCAATATTTACTTTACCGACTTTTACGCGGCCTTCATATTCCCCGGCAATTTGATCAATTACAGGACTTAGCATTTTACATGGACCGCACCAGGGCGCCCAAAAATCAATCAGTACCGGAACCGGCGATCCCAACACTTCAGACTCAAAATTATCAACTGTAATGGCAAGACTCATTTTTCTCCCTCTCCATATATATTCTGTCCTGTAATCGGTTTTTTTTCAAGTAGAAAATATATTAAAATAAATTAAATTTTTTTTACTTTTCTTATTGACATGATTTATAAAAAGTGCCATGATCCGATATGGAAGCTAATAATAATTTTAAAGAAGGGTTGTCTTACGATGACGTTCTTCTCCTGCCTGGTTATTCGGAAATTCTTCCGAAAGAATGCGATGTAAAAACCGTACTGTGCGATGGAATTAATCTTAATGTGCCAATTATCTCCGCCGCTATGGATACGGTTACGGAAGAAAAACTTGCCATTGCTATCGCGCTTGAAGGCGGCGCCGGAGTTATTCACCGCAACTTGAATCCTGAAGAACAGGCGCGTCAGGTGTCGAGTGTAAAACGGTTTTTAAATTGGATAATTGAGTCGCCCATAACAGTCCCCGTAGACGGGCATGTCCGCGATGTAAAAGCATTAATTAAAACTTTCGGCGTATCCGGCCTGCCTGTCGTGGACAGTGAAGGAAAATTAAAAGGTATAATCACAAACCGCGACCTGCGTTTTTGCCGCGACGATTCCCTGCCTGTAGTCAACGTGATGACAGAAAATGTCGTCGTTGTTACAGGAGAGCCGACTGTTGAAAAGGCGCGCGATAAATTTTATGAGCATAGAATTGAAAAACTTCCCGTAGTGGACGGTAAAGGAAAACTGACGGGGCTTATAACAGTAACGGATATGGAAAAACATGAAAATTTCCCAAATGCGTCAACTGATAAATCGGGCAAGCTTATTGTAGGCGCGGCAATTTCTCCGCAGGATTTTGATGTGCGCCTTCCTCTGCTAATAAAAGCAAAGGTTGATTTTGTCGTTGTTGACACCGCGCATGGCGATTCAAAAAATGTAATGGAAGCGATACGTCAAATTAAAAAGGACTACAACATACCGGTCATCGGAGGAAATGTCGCTACTAAAGACGGAACAAAAAAATTAATCGCCTCCGGAGCGGACGCGGTAAAGGTCGGCATAGGACCGGGATCTATCTGCACAACGCGCGTTGTCGCAGGGATAGGCGTTCCGCAGTTTACAGCGGTTATGGATTGCGCCGAAGAAGCGTCAAAAACAAAAACTCCCATAATTGCCGACGGCGGAATTAAATTTTCAGGGGACATAACAAAAGCGATAGGCGCAGGAGCGGGAGTTGTGATGATTGGCAACCTTTTCGCGGGTTTAAAAGAAGCTCCGGGGAACGAGATCATTTTTGACGGAAGAATTTACAAAGAATACCGCGGAATGGGAAGCATGGGAGCAATAGCGGACGGCTCTGGAGATCGTTACCAGATTGGCAAGGATGAAGAACCCGTGCCGGAGGGAATTGAAGGGCGCGTCCCCTATAAGGGAGAGCTTCGCACTTACATGAACCAGCTTATTGCCGGATTACGAAAAGGCATGGGTTATTGCGGATGTAAAAGCATTGCAGAACTTAATAATTATAAAAAGTTTGTAAAAATTACAGCGGCGGGCTTAAGGGAAAGCCATCCGCATACAATTACAATAACACAGGAAGCGCCAAATTATTCACGATCTTGATTACTGGTACAAAAAAATCTGCACTCGGGATTTTATTGAAAACGATCCTGTCAAATTTCCGCGCCGTTTTAAAAAACGCGAGGATATAGAAATAGCCGCGTTTTTATCCGCGACAATCGCATGGGGACGGCGCGACCTTATCCTCCGCTCTGCCGAAAAAATGTTCGCATTAATGGATTTTAGCCCGTATAACTTTGTTGTTTCAGAGGGTTTTAAAAAATTAAAAAACAAAAATATCCATCGCACTTTTTTTGAAAACGACTTAAAATATTTTTGCAGGGGATTTAAATACATATTCGATAAATACGGAAATTTGGAAAACTTGATTTTAGCGCAGAATGAAAAAAAAGAAGGTTTAAGTAGGGGGCAAAAGCTTTCCTCTTTACAATGCGACGTATGGAAGGGTTTTTATTTTTTTCGAGAAGAGATGGCGAAGGCAAACAAGGGGGAGTACTCCATACACGTTTCCAACGCCGGAAAGGAAGACGAGAACGGATCCGCTTGCAAAAAGCTCAATCTTGCCCTGCGCTGGCTTGTGCGCGGAGGGCCGGTAGATTTAGGTTTATGGAAAAAAATAAAACCTGGCGCCCTATACATCCCGCTTGACGTTCATGTCGCGCGGACAGCGAGGAAGATGGGGTTATTGGAGCGCAAATCAAATGATAAAAAAGCGGTTGTTATGCTGACTGAAAAATTACGGGAATATTGCCCGGAGGATCCCGTGAAGTATGATTTTGCGTTGTTTGGCGCAGGGCTTGAGTTCTTCTCTTACTACCGCTCGCCCAAAAGCGTTTTAAGTTCCTGAATTTCGCTGATTATTTTACTGCGCGGTAATTTTACAAAATCCGACGGAAGCATTTCCTTTGAGGTGCATTCCAGAACCGCAACCAGATTTTGTAATTGAACTTCGTACGGATAGGCGGCAGGAACAAAGTCGCTCATCGCCTCTTCCATGTCTTCGCGTTTCACATAAACGCGGTCGGCCATCGCGGCAATAAGTTTTGCGCGTACAAGAACCGCTTCCAAATCCGCGCCAGAGTATTCATAATCGTACTTTTTAAAAAGATCGGAAATTGAAAAATTACGGATGTCCAAATTCAGTTTGCGCACTAACGTGTTAAAAAGGTCTTCCTTGTCTTTTTTTGTTTCAGGATAAAATAGGGCCAAATGCTCTTCGGCTCGTCCCTGCCTTTTAAGGTCAATCGGTATTAAGTCGGGACGGCACGTTATTAAAAACCAGATAATCTTGCCACGGTATTCCGTATTGCCCATGAAAGAGGCTATTTGCGCAAACACGCGGTTGCTTGTGCCGGAATCCCCTTCCTGAGAGCGGTCTCCCAAGAAAGCGTCAGCCTCATCTATCATCACTCCCACCGGAGCCATCGCCACAAGGATATTCAAAACTCTTTCAAGATTTGATTCCGTCTCTCCCTGCCATTTGGTTCTGAAATTGCGGAACTTCACCATTGGGATTCCAATTTCGCCCGCGAAGGCGCTAACCATAAAACTTTTACCCGTCCCTACGGGACCCGCGATTAAATAACCCATCGGCAATACGTCGGGGCGTCCTTTTTTAATCGCCTTCGCGGCGTTCTTAAACCGCTTCTTTACAAAGTCATGACCCGACACATGGGAAAGATCATAAGACGTTTCCATAAACTCCAAAAGACCGCCGGCTCCGTTCTCTATTATTTCTTTCTTTTTTTGCCGCATAAAATCCAACGAAATGGGTTTTTCATTTTCAAAACTTTCAGCGGCAAGACGGTACAGGTTCATCAGATTAAGGCCGGATGTTATCGACGCAAGTCTTTCTGGAGATAATCCGCGTTCCAGCAGGAGTTTTCCTTTTTCTTCTTCCGAGCGCAGATAACTTTCCCTGATTTTCGCGTTGGGAAACGGAACGCTTATCTTTACAATGGCCGGAGAACTTGTAAGACGCGAAGAAATATCGGAAAGGTTTTCAGTCAGCAGAATAATTGAAATATCACCCTTAATAAATTTAGGGTCGGTCGCCCAACGGTTAAACGTAACCATACAGTACCTGTCCCTGTCCGACAAACGGATTAGATCCCCGGCGGGAACAATATGTTCCGCAAAATCAATTATTAAAACCTTGCGACCCTTAATCGGCTTTTCTTCCGGTACTTGGGAGAGAAAATATTTTTCAAGATACGGGAAACACCGCTCGGGATCATTTGAAACAAAATCGGCTGAATCAAAATCGGAACTTGGGACAAACTGGGGAGCCGCCGCAAGATAATTTCTTTCCATGTGCGGCTCGCAAAATGTCAGCCCCCTCGAACTGTCGTAGAACGCGATTATTTCCTTATTGCCGAATAAAATTTCAGAGATGTAATCCTGTACCCTTTTAAATGTAAACTCGCCTTCATTTTTTTCGTGAGGAAGAAAATCCCTTATGTTGCCGTGTAAAATATACACGTTTGCGGTTTTTGCGCGGTATTTATTCGCAAGCTCTTCAGCCCATGCCGGTAAAACTTTAATAAAATCATCGTAATTATATATATATTGATCGGACATCTCCCCTCCCCGATATATATATTTTACAAAACCTTTACTTTTTAGGCAACAAATTAGACATATAATCCATTAATAATTTCTTATATTCCTCGTTAATTTTACGTTCAGCCGCCAAATAGGTGCGGTTTTCGGCTTCTGTAATGCTGGAATGTCCTTCACGGTTGTTAAAATTGTAAGGCAGTAATACCGATCTGTCGCTTGTATCAATAAAATTAGCGCCTAGTTCCATACGGGCAAATTTATTTGGATTGTCTGGGAAAGACGCCTCAGTTATTGTAATCTCTACACTAAGATTATAGCGTGAATTATTTCCGCCGCTCCTGAAACCAATATCCGATAACGCTTTGGCAAACGCGCCCTGAATTCTTCCCGCTTTATCATTCTTTACCGTAATTCTTACAGGAATAGCCTTGGTGATATTTTGCGCCTCAAGACGGTAATTATCCCCTTTTATTAGTCCTGCCGGAACAGAAGAACCTATTACCTGAAGCACATTCCCATAGGTAATATTAATGTCCGCCACTATCGCCGCAAACTGATACCGTGAATATCCTTCCAGCGAATTTTTATCCGCCTGACTCATTTTAATAAGGTTATCAATCACATTTTGATTTGCTTTTATCATCTCATTGTAAAGTTGGTCGGTTTTTACTTTCTCCATAACGGCGACAGCATAGTAGGTGCTTCTTGAATCAAACCAGACCTCTTTAATTTCCGCTCCGACAAGAGTGTCCATTGAAGCCGAAGTTTTAATGGTATTTTGCATGGCGATGCTGTCACTCCAACCTGTGGTGACTCCGTTTTTAACCGCTTCCTGATAGGTGTTTACAATTGTTTGATCCGCCTTTATAGACTGGCCAAAAATAGCGGTAAGGTTGGCAAGCGCGTTTTTTTCCGCCATGTCGCGGTTTGAGGCATTGCCTGACGCGGCGACATACTGCGATCTGTTAAATACGGAATCAACAGAATCGACCCATGCGGGTTTTGTTCTACTGTTATTTGCGGATGTTTGCTGTTGTTGTGCAGGGGAAGAAGAAGTGCTCTGCCCGCTTGACGGCTGCTGCTGTGAAGGTGACGCATCTTTTGGCCGCACCTGCCCGTCAAGTCTTCCCAGCGCAGCCTGCGCCGCAGCCTGGGCTTCCGCAGCGGAAGCGCCGCCGTTGTTGTTGTCAGACTTTGGCGAACTTCCGCAAGCGCTTAATGCCAACAGCAATAAGCATGATAACAAACTGATAAATTTCAATTTTAACATAAATTAACTCTCCAATATTAAAATTATATATGCTAACCGGACTTTTTGGCAACTGCCAAAGTCCATACAGATTTCGATTTAGGATCAATCCACGTATCAAGCACATAAAAACAATCCAACGCGCCAAAAGAGTAAAGCATATTATCATTGGAAGTTTTATATCCAAATAAACTGCCGGTACTCTGATAAAGCAAATCACTGCTTCGCGCAGACGAATTAATACCCCTGATAATAGCAAAAATAGCGTTATACCAGGAATTGGTAAAAGTATCGGTCATTGACGAATAGCGGCCTGAATAACCAACGCCTATTTCATAACCGTCAATACCAATTGGGGGATTGTCAATCCAATCCGGTTTCCTGTCGGCCCCGACGTACTTTGGACTGAAATTGACAACATTGGGCAGTGAGGACGGGTAAACAGTACGAATAAAAAAAGAATTTTCCATCTCCATTGTATCCGTATCGACGTCATATTGGAGCGCACTTACATACTTTTTTGACTGTTCCTTGTCTGTAAATAACCGCGTGCGGGTCCTATATGAATAATCAAACGCCCCGGAACCGATATTATTTTCGACGGCATATTCGCCGGAAACATGGTAAAAAACTGCGACTCTCTGCGCCGCGTTTTCAAGGGCGAATTTTAAAGTTTCTTTTGAGTCAGATCTTTTCTCCGCAACCCCTATAAAAACAAGAGCGCCACTTGAGGGAAGGGAAGAAAAAAAAGGGGGAGGCGGAGGCAAATCATCTGTAACAAGTTTAGGCAGTAATCTAAAAGGAAAAATTGAACAAGTTGAAAAAACAAACAAGCACAATAACAAATAAAATAAATTACTTTTTTTCAACGCCATTCTTATTCCCTTATAAATTAACACCCTCATCATAAAATGACGAGGGTGTTGTCCCAGCTTCTGTTATTTAAGAATTAATTGTCAACCTGTACAGGTTTATCATTTTTTGAAAGCTGAGCGTCCATCATCTGAAGCGCCTGCTGTGTCTTAAATTGAGCGTATGACGCCTCTTCATTTTTAAGTATACTGGACACCTGTTTCTTTGCATCAGATTTTTTCATTTCTACCAGATACCACCATGTGCCATCCGCCGGAGACTTCCACCTTTTGATTGGCCGCGCGCCGGAAACGTCCATATTGGTAATCTGACGGCTTACATCTTCCTGCAGGGAAGTATTGGCCTGATTTTTTACATTACCGGCATCAAGGTTATAATCCGTGAACATAGCCTGAACCTTTGTCTGAAGCTGACGGGCAATGGCAACCCTTGCGCGGGCTTCCGCTGTGATCATTGACATTGATTCAGATGACTGTTTTGCCGTCCCGATTCCCCAGATAGCATCTTCCGGGGGAAAATCATTCAGCCAATCAGGAGTATTGGCAGGGCCTGCAGCGGCAGTTGCTGTCGGCTTTGATGCGCATGCCATCAAAGCAAAAGCTAAAGACAAAACCAAGAGAATTAAGCTAATTTTCTTCATTTTAAAAACTCCTCGTGTTTTTATTTTAAAGACATACGTCTTTAATTGCAATATATCGCAAACTATAAATTTTTTCAAGTATTTTTAGTATTATATTTTATTTTTCCTTCCTTTAAAAAAAGCGTAATTTTAACCCAATTAAAACGATTCCCGCGCCATTGTAACTATTTGCGCGGTTTTTACATCTAAAGCTTTTAATGTCAAACGCTGTGTGTTTCCCATACCGCTGATGTTTCCGGTAATTACAATATTAGCTCCAAGCAAATTGCCGATTGTTACGGCAGATTGATCACTTACTTCTCCCGACAACTGGAATTTTTGTTCTGTTCTTATTGTATCAAGAGTCTTTCTATCAACTATTTTAAATTGTTTTGCCGTTACCAGTTGATACTCAAGTTCGTCTATAGCAAATAATGCCAAATTAATATCGGCTGATGAAATGTTTATAACGGCTAATGTAGAGTTTTTAGGCAATTCCCCTATAAACACCACACTTGCCCTTGCAATAGCCCCTTCAATGCCCGGTTTCATTGATTGTCCTATTGCCGGTCTTGTAGTTGTGGGAGTTGTTGAAGCAACCGACGCGCCAAAAGAAAGTTTTGTAGTCCGTCCGCCTTTTAATTTTGGTCCGTTATTAACTTCCACCAATAATTTTTCTCCATTTAAGGTACTTGTTAATTGGTCATCGCCGTCATCCCTCCATCCGTTGTTTTTCGCATCCCATTTCATCTGATAAGCCTTTACTACATGTTTTCCATCAGAAACCGCTATTTCTACAGATTCTCCGTCAAAATAGTGTCCTATTTTTACATCATCGATTGAAAGTACCACGCTTCTATCTGAGCGCATATTTATTTTGAAAGAATAAAGTGACTGACCTGATATTGGGGTTTGACTTTGGGAATTATTCATAAGTCTTGGGTATGATTGCGCAAAAACATTAAGTGCGGTCATACTAATAATTAACAAAAAATACAGCTTCTTCATATAAGTACTCCTAAAATTAAGTTTTCAATAAATAATCAGCCCTCTATTAATATTAGACCAAAAGTTTATTATTAATAATACTTTAGGTAATTATAATAAATTGTCAAGTACCAATATTGATATACCATGTATTTATGGGAAAATTTGCCAAATTTGAACAATTAAGGGTATATTTATCCAGCAATATAAAAGCCAGAAGGGAAGCGTTAAATATAAGTCAGGAAAGGCTTGCGGAACTTGCCAATGTATCCGTTCAAACAATAAAGCGTATAGAGGGGCGCAGAACATGGGTAAGCGATAAAATGCTGGGAAATTTAGCCGAAGTTCTGGGAGTCGCAGCATTTCAACTTTTGGTTCCCTCAAGCAATGAAAAAGCATCCGAAAATTACGGGCTGGTTTCCAGCCTTTTAAAAAACTTAAAACAAAATATTCAAGATGATATAAACAACCGCTTTGACAGTATAAAAACATCAGGTTAGAGGCAATGATTTGTTATCCCCGCACACCCATAATCATCTGCCCGGTAAATGATGTTTCCCGTGATTAGTAAAAATATCATTATCAAACGTAAAATTTCGCGGATCCTTATACGGAGTATGAACCACCGTTCCGGTATCATCAATTATATTTTTATCGAACCATGTAGCATCCAAATAAAGAAGCCTGCCTTTGTATTTTAGTGTAACCCACGCGTGATTTTGACCTGATACTTTTGTTATATCGGTTACTCCGGGAATATTGGCGCTGCGGAGTCTTGATATTAAAAGATCACTGTAATCGTCACAAACGCCTTTTAATGGGGTGGGAGTTACAAACTTTGCCCTTATTCCAACGCGGTTATAATCGTAGTCCATATCCAGGGCGACGGAATAAAGAACATCGTAGATTTTTTTCATACTGGGGTCTTTTATCATTTCAATTAGTTTTCCTTGAGAGATTGCTATATCATCATACCTGTCCAGTGAACACTTATCCGCCAAATGAGTATGGTAATCAGGTGTTAACGGCCATTTATGAACCTCATTGTCCGCCGCGGGATAAAACGAATTCCCGCCCGCCGGTGTTTTATCATAACTATAAATTGTACTTACAATTAAACTGCCGTCGTCTTTAAATTCATAAACAAATTTATTAATTCTAAAATTGGTAAAAGTTGAGTGCTGCCCTTTGGAAAACATATCATACAAATAATCAATAAGATAATCCAGTGAATGGGGCCCCCTAATATCACTATAACTATATGGAACGCCGATTACCTCTACCGGTATATTTTTATATGTGTTACCGGTTCCGGAACCATCCTGCACAAAGGAAGGCATAACATTTATAATCATCAGAGCCGCGCATAAAAATATGCATTTTATTGATTTATTTATAAAATTGCTTTTAATAATCATGCTTAATTCCCCTATAAATAATCAGTATAGTTTATTACTGCGAAATAACAATGCCAACTAAACACTCAGAGTAATCAGGTGGATAGTCAGAACTTCATGCTCTTAAATCTTGGCACCCGATACCGAAGCGTTTCATTTTTACGGAACTTCAATACGTCTACATTGGCAATACGCTGTTCGGGGCTTGGGTGGGTGGAATAAAAACCGCCTTTTGCCGAACTCTTGGCATTCTGCAAAACTTTCAGTAAATCTTTAAGCGCGCCGGGATCGTACCCCGCTCCGGCAAGCAGGATTATCGCTTCAAGATCAGCCTCAAATTCCTGGGTTTGAGAATAACCGCTTCTCATCAGAACATCTACGGTTGTCGAAATGGAGTCGCGAAAAGTGGCGGCGCGGGCGGCTTCGGCGTTTTTACTCGCGGCGGTACTCGCCGCCCAATCCGCTATGGAGGACAGTTCGTTTTCAAGCTTTGCGGAGTTAATGACGCTGATTCCGTGCCTTAACATTATATGCGCAAGTTCATGCGCGATTACCGCCGCCAGCATATCTTCAGAAGATGCGGATTCTACCAATTTTCTGGTAATAAATATGTGGCCGCCTGGAGTGGCAAAGGCGTTAAAATCTTTACTGTCAATAATCATTACAAAATAACCATTGTACGGAAGCGGATAATTGGAATTGAGTACAAGCGTCTGACAGATATTATTGATATATTTAGTCGTTTCCGTATTGTTATATAGCTTATATTTTGTCAGTATATTCGCCGCCACCGCGCGTCCAAGATAATAGGCGTCCAGAGGGGAAAAACCATCGTCATCATCCTGACCTGTCTGTGAAAAAACCAGGCCGCCGAAACAAAACATTACCACAAAAAATATTAATAATTTTTTCATACCAGTAATATATAACCTTTTAGAAAAAAATCAAGTGGTTTTGCCTTAAATTTTCTTTTTGGCAGGCTTAACCTTGCTTAACTCCCTGACGGCAAGGATAAGTTCCTTGTCTTTGGCAATTTCACTAATAAAAGCCGGAAGACGGTATGTCCAGACAAAATCATTCACAGTCCCCGGTACGTTTATCCTTTCATCAGCCGGATTCGCGGAGTACCAATTATTTGAAAGATGCAATAGGTCCTGTATCTGGAAAACACGGAAACGCGAACGGGATTGGGCGGTCTTTGTAAGAATTATTTTTGCCGTTCCCGGGTTGTAAACCTTTGGCAAAGAGGGAACGCCTAAAAAGCCTGAATACTGCCCCTGATCCGCTTCAGTTTCCCACCACTGCCGGACTGTTGAACTGTCATGAACCGCGGGAGTACAAACGCTTAATTGGGGATAATTTTCAAAAGGAATATAAGGCTGCCCGGCTTTATCCCATTCGCGGACCCACCGTGTCACACGCAGCCCAAGTATCTTGAGTTTGGACAGCGTCTTGGGAACGCAGGACGGAACGGCGCCAAGATCCTCGGCGCACGGAAGCATGGAAGACGATTGCGCCAATACCGAAAGCAGCTTCATTCCCTGCAGCGCCCATGATTTTTCCGCTTTTTTCCGGCGTTTTTCAAATAAAGTTTCCAAGGCTGATTTTTCTTCTTGCGAAAAAGTGGAATAAGCTTTCGCGTCCCTGTAATACCAGGCAGGGAAAAATTTCCCTTTTCTGTATTCAACAAAAACTCTGTTTTTCCATTCCGCCATCAGGAAATTACGGATTGCAGGATGAAGATCCAAAGCGTCAATATCTTTTTCTCCTGTAATTTTCTTTTTAAACAGCCATAATTCCTCATTATTTATCCGCACAAGCGCCCTGGAAAAAATCCTGTCAGACGCGGCTTTTATGTCGGCATCCGTAAAAAGACTGCCCCAGTTATTGCGCAGGGCCTGCAGTAGTTCGTCCGTGCGGATATGCGGCTGGGATACCCAGCGGATTCTGCTCTTGTCAAACCCGAGCTTTTTAAGATCGCCCGAAGTAATCGGCGGATATGGCACATAACGGCCGAGGGCGGAAGAATAATCCCTGTGGGAACTTGCCCAAATACGGAAAAATCCCAAAACATGATCTATTCTGTAAGCCTTGTAATATTTTTCGGCCGCCGCAAGCCGTCTTTTCCACCATGCGTAATTGTCTTCTTCCTGCGCTTCCCAGTTGTAAATCGGGAACCCCCAGTTTTGACCGTCGGGACTGTACATGTCAGGCGGAGCGCCGGCTGAAAGTTCCTGAATAAATATTTCAGGATGCGCCCATACGTCGCAGCTGTCTTCGTTCATTAAAATGGGCAGATCACCTTCAAGTACAATACCGGCGTCGGCAATTGCTTTTGCGGCTTTGGAAAATTGGTTATCCAGCGCCTGCTGCAGCCATACCCAGAAAATGTGTTCTTCACGCAGGGATTTATCGTTCCATAATTTTTCTATATCAGAGGCGGTTACAGAAACGTATTCGCTCCAGTTTTTCCATGATTTTAGATCGTTTTTTTCTTTAAGCCTTCTGTATACGGCATATTCTTTTACCCATGGATTTTGTTCAATCCATGAGGATAAACCGCCGTTACTTGAGTTTTTTGCAATTTGCGCTTTGTTGGCGTTGTATATTTCACGGCATATTTCCAATTTTTCCTTTAAAACATGATAATGGGAAAAACGGCTGTTTTTCTCAAAATTTTCCCTCGCTTTTTTAATGCGTTTTTTTACCAAATCTTCCGTTGACGCATATTCATCAAGTTCTTCAATCCGCAGATAAAGGGGATGAAGGCCGAATGCCGTCATGCTAAAATACGGAGAACTTTCAAAACCGGTATCGTTAACAGGTAAAAGTTGAATCAGTCCAAGTCTCATTTTTTTACAAAGAGCGGCAAAATCAACCAAATCGGGGAATTCGCCCACTCCCATGCCTTTCTTTGACCGTAAAGCTCCGACCGGAACCACCACTCCAAGCAGCCGTTTATTAACAGCCTGTTTTTCCATATCATCCCCCCTTTATTGGATTTTATTAATTATAATGCTTTTTTAATTAATGGTAAACAGTTCTAATTGCCAAAAAATGAAATTTTCTATATTATTATGGCAAGGAGATTAAAATGAAAAATACAGATAATTCTACATACTTTTTCACGTCCGAATCAGTCGGAGAGGGGCATCCGGATAAACTCTGCGATCAGATATCTGACGCGATTCTTGACGCTTGCCTTAAAGAAGACCCTGAAAGCAGGGTGGCTTGTGAGACATTCGCCTCCATGTCGCTTATACTTACGGGCGGGGAAATTACGACAAAAACATTTGTCGAATTTCATCGGCTTATACGGGATGTCGCAAGGGATATCGGTTACACGGATCCGTCCTTCGGGCTTGACTGCGAATCCATGTCCATCCTTGACATGGCTCATACCCAGTCTGCCGACATATCACAGGGCGTTTCAGGCAAAGGACTTAAAAAATTTAAAGGTCAGCAGGGAGCCGGCGATCAGGGGATGATGTTCGGTTACGCGTGCAATGAAACAAAAGAACTTATGCCAATGCCGATAATGCTTGCCCACAAAATACTTCTTAACGCCTCCAAACTGCGAAAAAATAAATCCATTAAATGGCTGCGTCCGGACTCAAAAAGCCAGGTGACTATTGAATATAACGGATTTAAACCAGTGCGCATCGACACGGTTGTCGTCTCCCATCAGCATGATCCCGATGTTTCCTATAATGAAATAGAAGGAACCGTAATAGAAAAAATTATCAATCCCGTACTTGAACCTACGGGATTACTTGATAAAAAAACAAAGTACTTTATAAACCCCACTGGGCGGTTTGTAATCGGCGGTCCGTTCGGAGACACGGGGCTTACGGGACGTAAAATTATTGTTGATACTTATGGAGGCATGGGGCGGCACGGCGGCGGCGCTTTTTCAGGCAAAGACCCGTCCAAAGTTGACAGATCGGCGGCCTATGCGGCGCGTTACATCGCCAAGAACATTGTCGCCGCCAAACTTGCCGACCGTTGTGAAATCCAGCTTGCCTACGCGATTGGAGTGCCATTCCCGGTCTCGGTAATGGTAGACACATTTGGAACCGCAAAGGCGGATGAAAAAAGAATTGGGAAAGCCGTGGAAAAAATCTTCGATTTAAGCCCTGCGGGAATTATCAAGATGTTGGATCTGCGCCGCCCGATTTATTTAAAGACCGCTTCTTACGGTCATTTTGGCCGCTCTGAATTCCCCTGGGAAAAGACGGACAAGGTAGAGGAACTGAAGAAAGCAATCGGTTAGAGGTAATTTGCGCATAACACGGGAGGGGGAATGCAAATTGACACTGACAAGGCTCGGCGCTTTTGTATAAATTTGTATCAGGCTTACGGGTTTTCAAAAGATGAAAGCGATATTATAAGCGATGTGATCCTTCGCGCCGACCTTTACGGAATTGAATCCCACGGCATTCACAGGCTTATGCGCTATCACGATGAAATAACGTCGGGACAGGTGGATGTAAACGCTAAAATAGATATTGTTCACGAAACGGGGATTTCCGCCTGTCTGGAAGCTAATAAAGCGATGGGGCAGCTTGTGGGAGTGCAGGCCATGAATATGGCGATTGAAAAAGCGCTTAATAACGGGTGCGGCATGGTTACAGTCCGCAATTCCAATCATTACGGTATTGCAAGTTACTACACCGACATGGCGGCGGCGCGGGATTTAATCGGAGTCTGCATGACAAATACCGAGGCAATCTGCGTTCCCACCTTTGGCTGCCAGGCCATGACCGGAACAAACGCCATCGCCCTTGCGATGCCCGCGGAGCCTTATAATTTTTCATACGACGCGTCAACGACAGTTGTCCCGAGAGGAACACTTGAAGTGTACAGAAAAAACGGAGAGCCGCTTCCGGAGCATTGGGCGCTTGACGCAAACGGCAAGCCCTGTACGGACGCGGCGGTTGTAGTTGACAATATAATCGCTAAAGCGGGAGGCGGTATTACTCCGCTTGGAGGTATGGGGACGCTGAATGGCGGGCATAAAGGTTACGGGCTTAGCATTATTGTAGACCTTTTCTCCGCCGTAATTTCAAGCGGGCTTACATCAAATCATGTGAACAGGGAACCCGCCCACACCGGCATTTGCCATTATTTTATGGCGGTTGATTACGGGATTTTCGGCGATAAAACCGCCATAAAAGCCAATATGTCAAAATTTTTACAGGAACTGCGGGACAGTAAAAAGGCGGAAGGACAGAGCAGAATTTATACTCATGGGGAAAGGGCGGCGCAGTTAATGGCGCAACGTAAGAACGGAAGTATTCCCGTTAACGAAAAAACTTTGGAAGAAATGAAAAATATCGCAATTTCCCTTAAGCTTCCAGAACAAGCCCTTCTTTAGCGACAACTATTTTTGGAGATGTACTATTCGCGTAACTCTTTTCAATCTGTTGCAATTCGCTGTCTTTACGCGAAGGCTCATGGTGGAAAAAAACCAGGGTTTTTATGTTAATACCGGCTGTGAATTCTATCACCTGTTCGTAGGTGCAATGCCCCCAGCCTTTATGACTTGCGTACTCTTCCTGTTTATATTGGGTATCATGAATTAAAATATCCGTCCCGCTTATAAATTTTTTGACTTTTTCATTTTCTTCGGGAGTGAGAAACATTTCATGATCAAAAATAGTCGCCACTGATTTGCCGTTATAAGTTATCCTGTAACCGAAACATGGAAGCGAATGATTAAGAAATTTACTGCTTACAGTAAGTCCTTCACCAAGATCGATGGTTGTTTCTTTTATCTGCTGATATTTTATTTTCGCGGCAAGCCTGTCAGGCTGTACCGGCCAGTACTGTGACGAAAGTTGATTTTCTATGGCCGATTTAAGATCGACGCTTTCCAAAGTCGCAGGTCCTATTATATTTAACTCAGTACCGCTGGAATAAATAGGGCTGAACATTGGAAACCCCATTACATGATCCCAATGGGTATGTGAAAGTAGAATATCGGCTTTTATCTTGCCTTTGCTTTTTAACTCATTTTCTATAAGCCAGTTGCCAAGAGTATGCACCCCCGAGCCGAGATCGACAATAACAAGACGTTCGTCGGCGCGTATTTCAATACAGGATGTGTTTCCGCCGTAAATTACCGTATTTGGCCCGGGAACCGGAATTGAACCTCTAACGCCCCAAAAACGAACTGTAAGCATATTTAAATTATATTATATTCTCATAAATATATCAATATATCTGTTCTAAGCGGGCGGACAGAGCTCCTGATCCATTCTTTGTGTTCTTTGCGCATTCGTGATCTTCATGAGAACTTTTGGCGAATTAATTCCGTCCTAATTACTTCAAACCCGTAAGCGGACGTGCGGTAACCTCGGCTGAAAAGTCCCCTATATTGCGGCTTCCTCCCGAAATGTCATAAGCTGCAACTCTGAAGTAATAAAGCGTTCCGTTCTTTAGCCCGTCAATATTAATATTAGTTGTTATTCCAACATCTATCGGCGAAGATCCTAACTTGGAGTCATTGCCAAAAAGCTCTTCGCGGACGGCGCTGTAATAGACAAGGTACCCTGCAGTTCCTGTGGTGGGGCTTTGTTTCCAGCGAAGCTGAACGCAGCCGTCTTTGGCAATGGCGGTCAAATTGCGGGGAGGCAGGGGCGCTTCCCCACGCATAAAGACAATGTTCAATTGTTCAAGATAGGGACTGCACTCGCCGTCCGCAGACGGGTAAAAATCTACCGCTATTTGCACATAACGCCCGCGCACGCCCGATATGTCAGATCCCGGCGTAAAAATGACCCAGGGGATATTGTCCATGGAATAAGGGTTCTCTCCCGCGCGGACAAAGAAATTCATTTCCGAGTCGTCAGAAAATTTAAACCTTCCGTTTTCGCGGAATTCATTTTGCAGGGCGGTTCCTTTAATGCTTGTTCTGCCGCCGCAAGCGTTAATTTTTACAACGCCGCTTGAAACGGCTCCCAGATCAACAGGTTTTGTTTCAATCCTGCCGCCGCAAGACGCGTATCTTTGAATTGAAGAACGTCCCGCGCATACTCTGTGAATTTTAAATTCATCAATAAATCCTGAAAAACGCTCTCCAAGTAAAAACCTGCCGTTGTCGCCAACGACGGGGATATGAACTTCGCTGTTTTCGCGGCCTGTAGCCGTCGCATAGACAATTGATTCGCCTCTTCCGTCTACAATATACTCCAACATTCCCGTCGCCGCGTCAAACCTGACAAGATGGTGGCTCCATGTTTTAGGAACAACAGGCGTTAAACTTGTAAAGTCAATATTGATTTGTTTTGAACCGTTTATTGGAGCAAAAAAGTTTACAAACGACCACTTCAGTTTATTTTTGGAAACAAAACAATCAATCCGCTGCGCGCGGCTGCCGGGCATTATTGAAATCCATGACAATATTTGTTCGCCGTTTTCCATATTCAACGGATACATCCAGAATTCAATGGTAAAATCCTTAATACGGCTTCCTGGCGTAAAAAGCGCATTACGGCCGTCCGGCTGAATAACGATTGGAGTGGAATCAGGATCATATCCATAGCGTCCAAACAATGCCGCGCCCGCTCCCGATCTCGCGAGAACTCGGTCTACAGACTCAACTTCAGGCGGGACAAGGAGTTTATAATTACCTGCGCTGTCCCTAAAAAGGTCAGGCGTTCTTTCATCGAATGAAACGGCCAAATCAAGAGCGTTTTCCGTTATAGCGGAAAAATTTCCCCAAACGCCGGATGCCGCCTGATAACCTGCGGCGGACGTTACCGCAATAGATGAAGAAAGGAGCAATACAGGATGGGGCCTGATTGAAGCGGCTTCGGTAATTCCAGTCCTGTTTTCCGCCACCTTCCATGTCGAACCCGCGCCAAGGGAAACTGTTCTTTCCCCGACCGCGTAGACACTACCGCAAACAAACAGGAAGATGTATACTATCATTGTGAAAATAAGTGTTTTTTTCATGGTTTTCCTATATCTTATCGGCATAAATTGATATGAATAACCGGATAAATTCAGAAAATTATTTGGAAAAACTAAAATCCTCCGCTCTGGACGCCCCAACGGAGCCGGGCGTTTATATAATGAAGGATATTGACGGGGAAATTATCTATGTGGGCAAGGCAAAATCGCTAAAAAACAGGTTAAAATCATACTTTTCAGGGGAGAAGGACATAAAAACGGCTACCCTCCTGCGCAGAATAAATTCATTTGAGACGATTATCGTCCAAAGCGAATACGAAGCCCTTCTGTTGGAAAATACCCTGATCAAGCAGCATTCGCCAAAATACAATATCAATCTGAAGGACGGCAAAACATACCCCGTTATTCGCATAACGCATGAGGAATTTCCGCGCATTTTCCGAACGCGTAGAATAATACAGGACAAGAGCCTTTATTTCGGACCGTTTGCTGACATACCAAGCGTAAATGCGATGATGGAATTAATCGACAAACTTTTTCCGCTTCGCAAGTGTAAGACAATCAAAAAAAACGGACCTTGTATGTACTACCACATAGGGCGCTGTATGGCGCCGTGCTGCGGAAAAATAAGCGCTAAAGATTATTCACCGCATGTGGAACGGGTGCAAAAACTGCTGTCAGGTGAAACTGAAGCGTTAATTATCGATCTTACTTTTAAAATGCACGAGGCCGCCAGAGTCATGCAATTCGAGCAAGCCGCGCAGATAAGGAACACAATCAGGGCGATTGAAAAACTTGCCGGAGAAGACAGTTCGGTAGAAGATCTAAACCCTGAAGACAGGGATTACATCGCGTGGGCGGCAAACGGAGTGCTTGCCACCTTTACCGTTTTTTCCATGCGCGGCGGCAAAATGACGGGGCGCGACCTTTACCGCACGCGCTCCGCCGCGGACGAATGGGAATCATTGGAGATTTTTATTACTTCTTATTATGATAGTTCGCATCATCCGCCGGGGAAGATTTTTATCCAAAATTACTTATCGCAAAATATGGAGTTAGTACAAAATTGGTTTAAGGAGAAGTTTGAGTATGAGCCGCAACTGCTCTCCCCTGCGGAAAAACATCATGCCGCGATTATGGCGATGGCTAAACAGAACGCCGGGGAAGATTTGCGAAAAAGGCTGAAGGAAAGGGGCGCGGGACCCGCCATTGATGAATTAATGCGCGTTTTGAGTTTGAAATCCAGACCGGAAAGGATCGAAGGATTTGACATTGCGCAGTTAGACGGAAAGCATCCTGTCGCTTCGTTAATTTCTTTTAAAAACGGGATTCCTGACCGTAAAAACTACCGTTATTTTAAACTGCGCACAGTTATTGGAATAGTAGATGACTTTGCCGCCATGCGCGAAGTTGTCAGGCGGCGTTATTCGCGCCTTATCCGTGAAGGAAAAGAACTTCCCGATTTAATACTTGTTGACGGCGGCATCGGGCAGGTGAACGCCGCCAAGGGAGTGTTAGATGAATTAGGCGCGGACTGCGGCCTTGTCGGGCTTGCCAAGCGCGAGGAAGAACTGTGGCTTCCTTCGGCGAAAGAACCGCTGGTTTTATCAAGGCAATCGGAAGCGTTAAAAATTTTACAGCACGTACGCGACGAGTGCCACCGTTTTGCCACGGGCTTTAATCAGCGGCTCAGATCAAAAGACCTTTTCTTCCCGATACTGGAATCGGTGGAAGGAGTCGGCCCCAAACGCGCGGCGGCAATAATGAAAGCCTATGAATCAATCGCGAATATCGCCGCCGCAGACATTAAAGAAATAGCGGAACGCTGCCGTATCAGCGAAAATACCGCGCGCGCGGTACGCGCTGTCGCTAAATTGGCGAAAGAGAAATAAATTTATTCGAAAAATTTCACACAAAGATCACAAAGAAACAAAGAGCACAAAGAGGGATCAGGGGATTTTTGTCCGTTATCTTATCGTAAAATCCCACGCATAGCCTTCGGACGATAACCCCCTTCCTTCTTCTTTGTGTTTTTTTCTTCCTTCGCGTTCTTAGTGTGAACTCTTCTCGAATCATTTCTTGAAAAAACCTAAATATTCATATATATTAAATTAAACAAATGTTACACATAGGCATTGACGTAGGCTCCACGACGGTAAAGGCCGTCGTGATACAGAGCGGCACAAAAGAAGTACTTTATTCCAGATATGAGCGGCATAACGCCTGCCAAAGTGAAAAGGTTTACGCTTTTTTACAGGAAATTTTTACGGTTTTCCCCAACAACCAATTCAGGATCGCCTTCTGCGGTTCGGGGGGAAGAATAATCGCCGATATGATCCACGCGCCCTTTATTCAGGAAGTGGTCGCCAATTCTATAGCGGTGCGGACTTTCTACCCTCAGGCAAGGGTGGCGATAGAACTTGGGGGACAGGACGCAAAAATTGTCTTTTTTTTCCACGACAACGCGACTAACCGTCTAATAGCGGGCGATATGCGGATGAACGGAAGTTGCGCAGGAGGAACAGGAGCGTTTATTGACGAAGTCGCCTCCCTTTTGCGCACCCCCGTGGAAAAGTTTGACGCACTCGCGGCGGAAGGCACTCAAGTTTATGACATCTCAGGCCGTTGCGGGGTTTTCGCAAAAACTGATATTCAACCGCTGTTAAATCAGGGCGGCTTAGTAAGAGATATCGCCCTTTCCACTTTTCACGCAATAGCAAAACAAACAATAGGCGGACTCGCACAGGGGCTTGAGATAAAGCCGCCCGTTGTTTTTGAAGGCGGACCTCTCACTTTTAACCCCGCATTAATCAGAGTCTTTGCGCAGCGGCTTGGACTCTCCGATTCAGATATTATCGTGCCGCCAAAGGCCGAGTTGTTTATCGCTTACGGAGCAGCGCTTTCAATAAACGAAATGTTTGCCGATTATGATAAAAATTTCAGTCCGCAGGCGGCGCTTACATCCCTTTCCATGTACCGTGAAATTGTTACTGGAAATACGGTGATGCAAAATTTAAATTTTTTCAACACGCAAGCGGAACGCGAAGATTTTATAGCGCGGCATAAAATTCAATCCATTAACAGAGATCTGATTAATCAAAAAAACGGAGAAACCCTTCATGTTTATCTTGGCATTGACGCGGGTTCTACAACGACAAAGTTTGTGCTGATAGACGAAGATGAAAATGTAGTTGATTGTTTTTACAGTCCAAACAAGGGCGAACCGCTCAAGGTTATTAAAAAAGCCCTGCTGGATATGTACGAAAAATACCGTAACTCAGGGGTAAAACTGGAGGTTATCGCCCTTGGAACTACAGGTTACGGAGAATTGCTTTTTGACAAAGCGTTAGGAGCTGACTTTCACACGGTGGAAACCGTAGCCCATGCTGCTGCGGCGCAAAAATACATTCCTGGCGTCAGTTTTATTCTGGACATCGGCGGACAGGACATGAAAGCGATAAATATTTCTAACGGCATTGTTACAAATATTACCGTTAACGAAGCCTGTTCATCCGGATGCGGTTCGTTTCTTGAAACATTCGCTGAAACTTTACATATTCCCGTTGATAAAATAGCAGAAGCCGCTTTTAACGCAAAAAATCCGGCGCGCCTGGGCAGCCGCTGTACTGTTTTTATGAACAGTACAATCATTACCGAACAAAAAAACGGCAAGCAGGTTGACGACATTATGGCGGGGCTCTGCCGCTCAATAGTAGAAAATGTATTTACAAAAGTTGTGCGCATCTCAAACCCCGCCCAACTTGGAGAAAAAATCGTAGTACAGGGCGGCACCCTAAAAAATGACGCGGTTCTTCGGGCATTAGAACAGTATCTGGGCAAATCCGTCGTGCGAGCCCCGTATCCTGGAGAGATGGGCGCTATCGGCGTCGCGCTATTAACAAAAAGGGAAATTGCCGAACACGGATATACTTCACCTCACGGCACAAGCGGCCGCTCGCGTTTTATTGGATTTGAAGAGCTTAAAAAATTTGATTACACGCAGGAAGCAAATATAATTTGCCCATTCTGCGGCAATAACTGTAACCGTACTCTAGTGCGTTTTTACAACGGTCTTACATGGGTCACGGGCAACCGTTGCGAACGGGGAGAACTTGTAGGCGATCCGAAAAACACTGCGTTACGTGAAGAAGCGGATAAAATAACCAAAATAATGAAAGCTGTTCCCGACATGGTAAAAATCAGGGATGAACTCCTTTTTAAGGATTATCCTTTTAATCAAATCTTGCCGTCAAAAGACATAACTATCGGCATTCCCCGCGTATTGGATTTCTGGCGGAACATGCCTTTCTGGAAAGTGTTTTGGGGCGTTCTTGGCTTTAATGTTAAAATATCGCGAAGAAGTACGCGGCAATTGTATGAGAAAGGCATCCAGTATGTGGCATCCGATACGGTTTGCTTTCCCGCCAAATTGGTTCACGGACACATAGAGGATTTAATAGAAAAAAAAGTTGACAGAATTTTTTTCCCGCAGATTAACAGATTACCTCCCGATAACCCTGAGCGTTTCAGCACTTTTACATGCCCCGTATTAAAAGGTTATCCGCTTTCCGTAAAATTTTCTAATAACCCGCAGGAGAAACACAACATTCCGTTTGATACTCCCATCTGCCACTGGTTTTCAAAAAGAGAACAAAATTTCCAGCTTTGCCGTTATATGAAAGAAACGTTTAATATACCGGAAAAAACCGTTATGGCGGCAATCAAACAGGGAGAAAAGGCGCTTGAAGATTTTAATAACACTTTAATAGAAAACGGCAAAAAGATAATCGAAGACGTTGAGCGTAAAGGTGAATTTGCAGTAGTTATCGCGGGGCGGCATTATCAGTATGACGAGCATATTAACCATAACCTGTCAAGGTATTTCACCAGCATTGGCATACCCGTATTAACGCTTGATTCCCTTCCCAATCTTAAAAAAGTGCCTTTGGACAAGTCCCGCGTAGAAATCACAAACAACAACCATGCCCGCCTGCTCTCAGGCGCCATTATCGCGGCGCGGCATCCGGCGCTTGAATATGTGGATATTTTCAGTTTTGGTTGCGGGCATGACGCCGTTTACACCGATGAAATTGTCCGTATTATGAATGAAATTTCAGGCAAATCCCCGTTAATTTTAAAAATGGACGAAAGCGAAATCTCAGGCCCGTTACGCATCAGGGTGCGTTCGTTTATTGAGACTGTGATAACGCGCCGAAAACAAGTGACACATAACGCAGTTCCGCTGGGCGACCCGTATCCTGTAAAACTAAGAAAAAACGATAAGGAAAAAATAATTCTTATTCCCAATGTAAGCAGGGCGTTCTGCCTTATTTTAACGGCAAGTCTGATAAAAGACGGTTATCGCGTGGAACCGCTGCCGTTGGGCGGCGCGCAGGCCATAGCTATGGGAAAGAAATATGTGCATAATGATATGTGCCTTCCCGCGCAGATTATTATCGGAGAGGCGATCCTTGCGCTTAAAAGCGGAAAATACGACCCTGACAATACCGTTATAGGAACCGCGAAAATATTATGCGACTGCCGTTTGGCTAATTATATGCCCCTTACAAGAAAAGCCCTTGATGAAGCTGGATTTCCTCAGGTTCCGGTTATAACTACTGATATGATGGATTTAAAAAACGCCCATCCGGGCATGAAGTTTACTCCAATAACTTACGCCAATACCGTTTGGGGCATAATCCAGGCGGACGCGCTTGAAAATTTAAGGCGTAAAATACGCCCCTACGAACTGCAAAAAGGAGAAACGGATAAACTTGTAGAAAATGCGTTTGTGGAAATTGCCAACGGTATCGCAAAGGGCGGAATGAGCGGCTCAATTAAACCGTTTAAAAAAGCGATAAAGCAGTTGTGTAAAGTGCGTTATGACCGCACAAAATTAAGGGAACAGGTGCTTATACAGGGGGAATATCTTCTTACCTTCCATCCCGGATCAAATCAAGAAGTGGAAAAATATCTGGAAAAAAACGGAATGGAAGTAATCTTCCCCCGCATGTACGGCATTTACCGCCATCTTTTCCTTAACCACACAATTTCCGAGATAAAAGAATTTAAAGTAAAACATTCGTTATACGACACAATGTATGCGACGCTTGGAAATAAATTTATGGATTTTGCCGTTAAACACACGGACAGAATCGCAAAAGCCCACCCTCTGTACGAGCCTGACGTAACTTTGGAAGAAGTGGCAAAATTAAGCGATCACATAATGCATCATTCAATATTGTCGGGCGAGTCATTCCTGATTGCGGGGGATATTCTTCATTACGCCGCAAAGGGCATAAGATCGTTTATCATACTGCAACCGTTCGGCTGCCTTCCCAATCATATCTGCGGACGCGGGATAATCAAAAAAATCAAGGAACATTACCCGGCAATTCAAATTCTGCCCCTTGATTACGATCCTGACGTAAGTTTTGCAAACATAGAAAACCGTTTGCAGATGTTAATAATGAACGCGCATAGTCTGCGCAAGGCGTCTTAAAATGAAAAAATTCCATATCTCAAATAAAAAGATTTCCGGAATCATATATGCCGCGCTGCTTCTTATCGCGGGCGTATTAATCGTTTTACTGTTAATTGGCACTATCGTCGGGCTTATTCGTTCGCGTAACGCTGAGCCTGTTTTTGTAATCGGGAACTCTTCCCGTACCGAGACGGCAAAGGATGACGATATCCGAGTCTATTCAGGATTGGAGCGGCTTAGAATTCCGCTGTCAAATTCATCAACTTTACTCCTTTCCGTCGCCTTCCCCTACTTCGCCAATGACATTGCCTTTACCGAAGAACTTGCCGCAAAAATCAACGATTTTAAAATGATAATAACAGAATATTTTTCGTCCCTTCCGGCGGAAAATGCCAATCAAATAGATGAAGATGCGGCAAAGCGTGAACTTCTGCGGCGTTTTAACGCAGTTCTGCGGCTTGGACGTATTAATGCGCTCTATTTCAGCGATATGAGGGTAATTGAGAGCTTAAAATAGTTGAATCGCAACTTTCGCCATTTTTTCGTGTCATAATCATAGACGAATGAGAAGTTATATTTTACAATAGTACTTTGGAGTTTAATATGAATGGAACATCCGCCGCCGCCCAGGTAATTATCGCGATAATTCCCATTGTTGGAATTGTTATGGGTTCGATAGTAATTTTTTTCTACCTGTTGTGGAATTACAGACGAAGGGCATTATTGATTAAGGCGGGACAATACGCAAAACCGGATTTTAACCTGCTTACATTCAGCCTTTTGGCCGGTCTTCTTTTAAGCAGCGTTGGCATATCGTTAACTGTATTTTTATCAATAGCGGTTGAAAAGGCGTCATACGGCTTATTGGGCGGGATCATTCCCCTGTCGATGGGTATAGGACTTTTGATCTTCTATGTGATAAAGCGGAATGAAAAGCGTGATGGCTGATGAATCTGAAATAAACGATCAGGTAGTCGTCAGCCAAATTATTTCGGGACAGAAAGATTTGTTCCGTCTTTTAGTACGGCAGCATGAAAAAGCCGTCTATGGAATGGGAATGAGCTTCTTCCGTAATTCGGACGACGCTTCAGATTTTGCCCAGGAGGTTTTTTTAAAGGCGTATCGGAGTCTTTCCCGTTTTGAAGGAAGAAGCCGGTTTTCCACATGGCTTTATAAAATTGCCTATAACACGGCGATAAACGAGGTGAACAGGAGGAAGGAATACCACAGTCTTGCGGAAGAGGATGCGGAAAAACTTATAAACAGCGGGGAAACTCCCGAGCGGATAACGTTGCGCAACGCGGCAAGAGAAGCCGTTCGCGCGGCAATAGAGGAGCTTCCGGAACGTTTTAGAATCTGCATTGATCTGTTTTTCTTTTATGACCGTTCATATCAGGAGATTGAGGCGATTACAGGTATTCCTGTTAACACGATAAAATCTCATGTGTTTAGGGCAAAGATACTATTGAGGGAGAAGTTAGATGGGTTATCAGAAGGCTGACGCTGAAAAAAAGGAGAATGACATGAGTTGTTCAAAGATTATGGATTTATATTATGAATCGCAAGAAGGCGGGGAAGGTTCCATACCGCTTTTAAACCAGATACAGGTATGGGCGCATATTCTTTTCTGCCCCGTCTGCGCTGAAAAAATTGAACGTTATGAAAATGTAAAAATTTTAATGAAAGAAGATTTTTTCCCAGCGTCTACTCCCGCTCTTGAAGAGACAATAATGGCAAGAATTAACGCCGAGCAGGCGGATGAAGCGCACGACACCGCAGGCGGTTTTTCAACGCAAAGCTGGGTAATCGCGGGCTTTGTTATCCTGATATCGCTTGCAACCGCATTCTTTGGAATTGCTTTTAAAAGTCTCGCGTTGGAATCGGGAATGTCATTCATGCTGCCCATAGGCATTACAATCGGCATTGTTCTTACCACCTATGGCGCGTTTTTTATCGGCAGCCACCTGAAGGAATTATCTGAACGCTTTGGTTTGTAAGCAAAGAAAAGATAAAATACCTTACCACGAACCACACGAACACCACGAACTTTTAGTTCAAAGCTTATCGTTGTTCGTGTTGGTTTGTGTTGGTTCGTGGTTAATATTCTTCACATCATGTACTCAGCAGGTAACTACGCGTACTGATTTCGCGCTTGGTACGGTTTGTACTATCACTATTTTTGAAAAGGGGCAAACGGGCGTTTGCGATGAAATTTTTTCCAGAATACGCGAAATAGAAAAACTTATGAGCGTAAATATCTCTTCCTCCGATGTCAGCGGAATAAACGCCGCTGCGGGAATTAGTCCGGTACAGGTACATGAAGACACGTTTAAGGTGATTGAACGCGCCATATATTTTGCCGAGTTAAGCGGCGGCGCATTTGACCCCACTGTGGGGCCTATTGTTTCCCTTTGGGGAATTGGCGGTAAACCGCGCGTCCCAAGTAATGAAGAAATTAACAAAACGCTGCCGTTAATAAATTGGCGTAACATTGAAATGGACGCGCGGTTAAAAAGCGTATATCTGACAAAGAACGGCATGTCTCTTGATTTGGGAGGCATTGCCAAAGGTTACGCCGCGGACGAAGCGGTAAAAATAATTAAATCGCATGAAATAAGCGGCGCAATAGTTGATCTTGGCGGCAATATTTTCATGTTTGGCACACGGTATGATAAGAAACCTTGGAAAGTCGGCATTCAAAATCCGGAAGGAAGACGCGGTTTAATTGTCGGGTTTTTACGGATACCGGAAAAAACAATTGTAACTTCAGGCGTTTATGAGCGGAGCTTTGAAGAAGACGGAGTGCTTTATCATCATCTTCTATCCGTAACAACAGGGTATCCTGTAAACAACGGGCTTGCATCGGTAACAATAATAGCGGATGTTTCCATGGACGCTGACGCTCTTTCTACGGCTGTCTTTGTTTCAGGTTATGAAAAAGGAATGTCCATTTTAAAAAATTACGGCGAAGCGCAGGCGGTTTTTGTTTTTGAAGACAAAAGCGTAATCGCTACGCCCGGTTTTGATTTTACGCTTAAAGATAAAAAATATAATATGGCAGCCATGCAAGAATAATAACTAAAGTTAAAATAACAAACCCGACAGGTTTGGTTTTTATTTTCTTTTCATCAGGCGCAGGAAGCGTTATACCGCTTAATTCCAGCATAAGATTATCAATTTCTACAAGAAAATTCTTTTTGGGAATGTTGTATTTCTTGTTCATTATGGCGGAAAAAATATGCAAGGATTCGCAAAGCAATTCTCCGAAAGCGCCGGGAATTTTTAAATCACGCCTTATAGCCAGCTTTGACAGCATTACAAACGACTGTAAGGTGAAAGCCCTATGGACTCCGGCCTGTAACGCGCCAGACGTTATTTTTATTACGCCAAAAGAAAATAAAACGCGCCCATATGGAATAATAAGGTTAAATACTATAATAAACATTATTACGGGAAACGTGATAAAAAAATTGATCTTTTGTCCTGAAAGCAAAACCAGAATACAAAAAAACACAAATTGAAAACACCGGTATCCGGTGCTGGGAATAAAAAGCAGAGCCGGCATAATTAATAAACCTGCGAAAAACAACGCTTTCGCGCTAAAAATATTTTCGTAAAATTCAAGCCTGCTCATGATTTTCTCTCATTAATCTGATACCACTTTGAAATGCGGGTAAAGGCCTCGCAAAAAACACCCAGCGTAATCCCCGTAATAAGGCCGGTCAGTAAAAATGGGGGCGCAATATAGCGGACATTTCCCTTAAAGATAAAAAAATGGGCAAGCGCCAACTGTGAAAGATTTGAAATAACGGCTCCCGCCGTTCCAACGCCTATAAATGTTATGTGCTTTTTTCCAAACATACGGCGTAGGACAAACATAAGGGCGGCAGACAAAAACGTCCCGACAAGCGAAAATAAAAAAATATATGAAAATAAAGTTCCGGTAATCAACGCCTGCCCTATAATTTTTACGCAGACCAATAATAAGAAAGCGGAAAAAGGAAAAATATCCAGCGCGAGTATAAGCGGCATATTGGCAATCCCGATACGCATAAAAGGCAGGGGCTTTGGTATCATGTATTCAATAGCGGAAAGAAACAGGCACAAAGCGCCTAACAAGGCGAGGTTTTTTCTACCAGGAAATTCCGTCAATGTCATCATCGCTCCCATTTACAATTACAAAAACATTATTGGGAAGACACGCCGCCCATTCTCCCTGTCTGAAAATGGAACCTACGGCTATACAAGTATGATTATCACAGGGCGAAGACTCTACCCACGCGCAGTTTCCGTAAATGCGCACAGTAGTATCTCCTATCGGCCCCTTTACTACAACCGTCGCGTCGGCTTCAATGGGATAAATCCATTCCCCCTCCTGGCCTTGAATCAGCACCTGGGCTTTTCCCTGCGGCTTCATATACGCCACGTAGGCGGCAAAAAATGTCAAACCTGCCGTCGCAAGGATAATGATAATGTCAAATATTTTTACCCCAATCTTCATAATGACAATATAATAAAAAAACTTAATTTTTATAATGCCTTTTACAGGTCTTTTTACATATTAGCGTCTTTTTCTCTTTACTCTTTTTAATAAAATAGTTACATTATTTCTATGAAAAAGATTTCTCTGACAGGCATAAAACCCACAGGCGATTTGCATATCGGCAACTATTTTGGCGCGATAAAACCCGCGCTTGAACTTGCCAAAGAATACGACGCGCGTTATTTTATAGCCGATTATCACGCCCTTAACACTATGAAAAATCCGAAAGAACTCAATACTACAATAAGGGAAGTGGCCGCAGGCTGGCTTGCGGCGGGTCTTGATCCGGATAAAGTAATTTTCTACAGGCAAAGCTCAATTCCCGAAGTTTTTGAACTTACAACAATGCTCATGGCGTTTACCTCCAAGGGACTGATGAACCGCGCCCACGCGTACAAAGACGCCATTGATAAAAACAATAAAAAAGGCGATGATACCGACGCTGGAATTAACATGGGGCTTTTTACATACCCTGTGCTTATGGCGGCTGACATTATTATTTTTGACTCCGATATAGTTCCAGTCGGCAAGGATCAACTGCAACATATAGAGATGGCGCAGGATATAGCGCAGTCTGTAAACGCCAATTACGGACAGCAGGTTTTAAAAGTGCCGCAGGCGGGAATTCAGGAAGATGTCGCGGTAGTGCCGGGACTTGACGGGCGAAAGATGAGTAAGAGCTACGGTAACGTTATCCCCCTATTCGCGCCGGAAAAAATCCTGCACAAAACAATTATGAGGATAACTACAAATTCCCAAACCGTAGAAGAGCCAAAAAATCCTGATGAAAGCCAGATTTTCCAGCTCTACAAATTGTTTGCGGACGCTTCAGAGCAGGCCGCTCTTGCCGACCGTTACCGCGCGGGAGGCATGGGTTGGGGGGACGCCAAGGAAGAACTGTTCCGCGTGGCAAACCGCTGTCTTTCCCCAATACGCGAAAAGTTTGACGCAATCATGGCGGACATTCCGTCACTTGATAAAATTTTAGCGCAGGGAGCGGAAAAGGCGCGTCCTATCGCGGCCGCTACTGTTAAACGTTTTAGAAAAGCGGCAGGAGTAGACTGATGAGTATTATTTCATGTATCGGAAGCGGAAACATGGGTTTCGCTTTAATGAGCGCCGCCAAAGGGGCGGACATTTACATTACGGACGCTGATTTAGAAAAGGCAAAATCATCTGCGGCGGCTTTGGGAGCAAAACTCCTGGACACAAACACTGAAGCCGTAAAAAAGGGCGACATTATTTTTCTAGCCGTAAAGCCGCAAGTGTTACAGCAGGTGTTAGCTGAAATCGCCTCCGCCGCAAATCAAAAACTCAATTCAAACCGCGCGCCTGTTTTTGTTTCAATGGCGGCAGGCTGGTCAATCGCAAAAATACAGGGTATTCTTGGGGCAAAAATGCCTGTTGTGCGCATAATGCCCAACACCCCCGCTTTAATCGGCAAGGGAATGATAGCGATGGCCGCCTCGCCTGAAGTTTCAGCGCAGAGCGTATCGGAACTTGAAAAACTCCTGAGCGGCGCGGGTGTTATTGATAAAGTTGACGAACGCTTCATGGACGCCGTTACAGGCCTTTCAGGTTCCGGCCCCGCGTTTGTCTATTTATTCATAGAAGCGCTGGCGGACGGAGGAGTACGCGCCGGGCTTCCGAGGGACAAGGCTCTGCGCTACGCCGCCCAGACAGTATTGGGATCCGCCGCAATGGTTCAGGAAACGGGAAAACACCCCGGAGAACTAAAAGACATGGTAACCTCTCCCGGCGGAACCACAATAGCCGGAATTACCGCCCTAGAAGACGGCGCATTTCGCGGCACAGTAATCAAAGCCGTAGAAGCCGCCTGGAAACGTTCTCTGGAACTTGGATAATCCCTGTTTTTCAAGCTTTAAATTTCCGATAAATTAGTATGCTCCGTAAAGAAATACTGTCTTTTTGCCTGTTTTTTTCTCTTTTTTTAACTGTTTATGCGCAGGGAACCGAATATGGGCAGCATCCGTTTGTTATTCGGGGCGAAGTATATGTTGATCTTGAGCAAATATACGCGGGTTATGTGGATGAAGAATATCCCCTAAGTATTACCTCGGCAAGCCGCCGCGCCCTTGAAGAAGCGGCTCTGTTTTATTCCGCAATGATTCACGGCTGGTCATTTAGTTATGAAATAGGCGAGAAAGCAAGAAAAATTGACGAACTTCTGGAACTGGAACCTGAGGGAATAATTAAATTCGGCGATCCGGCTCTTAAAGTTACAGACACTGAAATGAAAAATATGCGGCTTAGAGTATGGACGGATTACCATTTAAACGAGACGGCGCAAAAACGGATTCAAGTGTGGCGTACGGGAATGATAAGAAACATGCAGGCTACCGGCTACGCTCCAACTTTTTTTAAAGAGTATCCCGGATGGATTGCCGTAAAAAAACTGGCTCTTGAGGATTCCGCAAGAGCGGCATTGCGTTCTGCCTTGCGCGGAAGTGAAAGAAACCGGCCAAAACACGCGACAGGATTTATCAGTCTGGCCGCTTTCCCGCGTTATTATATGGACGGCGGACGTTGGGCAGTCTTCGCCAGATTCAGAGTGCAGATAACAGAAATAATTCCTTTTGCCGCTTATTGATTTTTCTCGGGGTCTAAACGATATTCTTTAATGTTTCTTCCTCTAATAATAGCGCAATTACGTCCGCTCCCTTTTGCGGAATACAGCGCCTTATCGGCCAAGTCATACATTTCTTCCGTATCGGTTGAAGCGCCGCATTTTTCCACATATACTCCAAGGCTCATTGTCACATATTTGGAAATGCCTGATTTTTCATGCGGGATTTTTAACAACTGTATTAATTTAGTAACGCGCGATATGACAACATTTACATGAGAGACATCTTCTTTTTCAAACCAAAGCAGGGCAAATTCTTCACCGCCAACCCTGGCGCAGTAGACCCCCATTGTTTCTTTTAACCTGTTAAACGCTTCGCCTATTACACGAAGGCAGTCATCGCCTTTCGGATGACCGTAATGATCATTGAAGTTCTTAAAAAAATCAATATCCGCGATAGCAAGGCATAAATAATCATCGCCTGCCCTGTAATTAACAAGATACCTATGAAAAGTCTGCATAAAATCACGGCGGTTTCTGAGTTTTGTTAATTCATCCACTGTGCTTTCTTCCAAATACTTGTTTCGTTCATTTTCCATTTTAGAAATGCTCAAGTCTGATAAAAAACGCAGCATTGTTATCCGCCAACAGGCAAATACGCTGATAATAACGGAAAATATCACATTATAAATATCGGTGATGTATATTTCAGGCGATTTAAGAAAAACAGAAAGAATTATAAAAATTGACGCCGCCGTCAGCGTAAGGCAAAGATTTAAAATGGGAGAATTGACAAATAAAATAAGGGCGCATACAAGAAGTATCATAAAGCCTACGGCATAATTACCCCGATCCGCCCAAACGTTTATATATAAACCAAAAAATATAATATTCACATAATAAATTGCAGTTAAAATATAAATATAAGTCTTATTAATTATCCTTTTATGACCGTTAATTAGTCTGATATAAATACTGGTCAGTACGGCAAGCAGCAAACCAACTAAAGCGGTAAAGAAATAAATACCCGCGTCATAAATGTTGTTTTTTACAAATATTGGATAACACGCGAAAACACACGCTAAAATTGCAACTAAAATGTTTACAAGCCGAAGACTATACAAATTATTTTTACATTCTTTATTCATGAGTAAATAATACTGCTCGCGTCCCAGTGAATAATACCGCCAGTAACTTAATAATCCATACATTAATAATCCTTATTAACTAATCTATCCAAATTTGTTTAAAAAATCAAGATACTTGCCGTTTTTTTCTTAATTTTTTATTTTAGCAGGCAAATCTTGAAAAATTTACTATTATTATTTCTTCCCTGAGTATAAGGTAAACTCCATTTTTTCCTTATTTTGTGATAGGGCATTCAGCCAGAGATTTTTCTTTTTTGTTATTTCCTTGCTCTTACGGCCTATTGCGCGTAATTTCTCATATACAGTTGAACCGTTCTTGGCGGCAAGCCATGTTTTATAATGATCTCCATGAAAAATTGCCGTGGATTTTTCTTCTACTTCTATATCAATGTATTTTTCAAAAGCGTCAAGAAGAAGCTGATATTTTTCGGTAATTCCTTTAAGATAATCAAGAATCAGCCTGTCAAACGCCGGAATCTGTTCGCTGATAAAAAGTAAATCGTGTAAATATTCAACGGCAAGATAGTAATCCTCGTCCCTGCAATACGCTTTATACCCAAGACGGCACATATGCACATAAGATTCATTTGTAATAGTCTGAATGTCCCGAATCGGCTGGGGCGGCGTTATAGAAAATTTAGGCATGGCCTGGGCTACACTTACAAGCAGTTCAATCAAATCCTGATAAATGCGCTGTTCCCACAAATTTTCGCGAGTGGAAGAAAAAAGTTTAGTCATGTACTCCGAGAATTTTTCCTTATAACGTTCGTTTTTGTCAAAAACAACTTCGCAGGTAGGGATCATAACCCCTTTAAACTCAATATGTCCCGTATCAAAAAAATAAATCGCGTTGTTTTGCGCCAGAATACATTGTTCGGCGGCGTTTTCTTTCTCATAATTCATCATTACCTGTTTGGCAATCATGATTCTGGATTCTTTGGGCGAAAGTTCATTTGCCCTGGTTTGCAGTCTGGCTCCGGAGTTCAGAAGAAAACCGGATAGGTTGCCTCTTTCCGTAATTATCAGCGGGCTTTGCGTGTTTCCGCCTGTAATTCCGGCGGAAATTTTAAAGATAGGGAGATTTTCGGCATTACCTGTGCGCTTTGTCGGTATTGCCGGATCTTTAACAACATCTGTTTTGCCAAAATAATCAATAATGCACAGAGTCACCATAACAGCGTCTTTGGCGCTCGCGGCGACGACAACCATTTCATCGCCTCTTTCCCTCTGGCTTATCGCGCCGCATTGAGTAGAGATGCGTTTGATTTCATTTTCAATAGCCCAATCCAAATTGTGCATCATGGAAAGATTTTTTCTGGATTCCATACAGAATTTTGTATAACCGTGAATATCAAGCATCGCGATATAAAGGTTGGATATTTGCAAAGTTTTTTTCAAATCCCCCGCATCAGGAAAATCCCTGTCCGGAATAATCAATTCTTTCCAGAGCTTTTTATGGGTAGTCGGGGAAATAGCCGCAAAAAATCCCCAGTTTAGGTTTTTTAAAAGTTGAAAGGCCCTCATAATCACGGGGTGCGTCCATTTGTCCTTTATTGCGGGCGTGATAAGTTCCCTTAACTTGGAGAAAGCGGTAATCTCTTTTGCAATTATTTTATCATAAAGGAATGAGAAAAACTCATGTTCAGTCATTCCGCTGTTATATTCGCCAATGTTTTTCACTTTTATTCCTTGAATAGAATTATAATATATACCAAAAAAAAATAATAGAGCAGAAATTAAAAATATATTGTTAATCCTTTATTTTTAAGTTATTATTAATATAATGGAAACTGTTGCGAATTTAAACAATTCCGCCGTAGCGTTAACCGAGGCAAATAAGCCTTTTGAGGCAATTCCCCTGTTCCGCGAAGCGTTAATTTTAGAGCCGGAAAACCCCCTTTTATGGCTTAATTTAGGCATAGCCCAGCAGAAAACAGGCGAATATTCAGAAGCAATTGACAGTTTTAAACATTCTTTGGTTATTGACAACGATATTTGTGAGGCATGGAATTCCATGGGTCTTATTTATTATGAATTAAACGATTTTGTTCTTGCGGAAAATTGCTACAAGACGGCATTGTCCTGCAACGACAATGATCCAAAAATATGGAATAATCTTGGAGTTTTATATTTTAACATAAATAATTTTGAAGAAGCCCGTAATTGTTTTGAGAAAACGCTAAGCATATTTCCGCAGTTTAGCGACGCATTGATCAATTTACGGGACACATGCAGGGAATTGGGCGATTACCGGGCGGCTGCGGAATTTGAGCGGATTATTTCTAACTTAGGTTTTAACGGTCGGATATAATATAAAATGAAAGTGCTTTATGTTGCTGAACTGGTGGGTAAAGCGGGCGTTTATACATTTAAAAAAGCGTTAAGTGAATTAAAAGTTCGTTATCCATGGAATATCATGATTGTCTGCGCCAACGGAGCTACGGGAGGGAACGGCCTTGGCCGCACTCATGCCGCTTACATCCACAAACTTGGCGCTAATGTAATCACCCTTGGAGATTGTTGTTTCTACAAAAAAGATTTAACGGAAAATCTTGATAAATGCCCTTATGTACTGCGCCCTGAAAATTTAAGCGCTGACGCTCCGGGAATCGGGTCAAAAATTTACAATGTGGATAATGAAAAGATCGCCGTCGCGGTTTTTATCGGGCAGAACGGATTTGGACGTGTTCATGCGAATAATCCCTTCACTTCCATGCCCGTCATACTTGAACGTCTGCGAAAACAAACCCCCTATGTCATTATTGATTTTCACGCTCAGGCAAGCGCTGAAAAAAAGACTTTTATTTACGCCGCCGACGGCCATTGTTCCGCCGTAATCGGCTCTCATACCAGAGTCCAAACCGCGGATGAAACCGTAATGCCAAACGGAACCGCATATATAAGCGATGCCGGCCGCACAGGAAGCCAACAGTCCGTAGGCGGCTGTGAAATAAATTCGCGCATAAAAGAATACCTGACAGGCATCCCCGAATGGACAAAAGAAGCCTGGGAATCCCCGGAACTGCAAGGCGTGTATATTGATTTAGGTAAAGACGGCAAAGCGCGTTCCATAGAGCGGATACGTCTTGCGACAGGGTAGTGGGTAGTGGTTAGTGGTTAGTATTTAGTATGTAGTATTTAGTATGTAGTATGTAGTGTTGTTGTTTGTAAACTGAGCTTGTTGCTTATGCGCTTAGCTTGCTAACAACAAACTAACCACTAACCCCTAACCCCTAAGACCCTTCTTTCACTATTTCAATCTTTATTCCGTCGTTTTGATCCAGTTCGTCTTTGGGCGGAATGGTTACGCGAAGGATTCCGTTTTTGTATACCGCTTTTACTTTTTCCTGGGCGTATTTGTCCAGAGGCACAAAGTACTTCTGCCTTTCGATGTCTTTCATTTTAAGGCGGCGTTTGAAGTAGCGGACATTTTCCTCTGATTGAAGTCTTACGGGGTTGTCGGTCCCGGCGCTTACGGAATTGTCAATTCGCGCGGAAAATACCATGTAGTCGCCCTGAAAAGAGAGGCTGATGTCTTTTTCATCAAAACCCGCCAGTGCAAATTCAAAGACTAGCGACCTGTCTTCAGTCATGAAAACATTCATCGGCGGATAGGAATAGTTGGGGTAAAAATCGGTATTTTCGTCAAAGAATTGCTTGCTGAAGTTAAACGGACTGCGGGTAAAACCATCGTCCCCGTTACACTTGTTAAAATTCCTGTGGAATTCATCCTTAAATTCCTGGGCGGCATCGAAAATCTCATCAAAAATACTGCCCAGATCCATGTAATTTCTTGTACCTTTCATACAATCTCCTCGCCGGGAATGCTTTCGCCTTTTCCCAACTTCTAAGGTTTGGAATTTAGAACCCCCATACGGGCGATTCTTGAGAGCTTTTAGCCATCAGGGCACTATAGCTCTCTGTATTAGAATTTACACGAGATAATATAAAAAGTCAAATAAAAATTAATAGCCTGCCGCAGTTCCGCCCGCTAATAGTTTAACTGCCGAGCTGGTGCCTATTCTCGCGGCTCCCGCAGTAATAAAGGCTTCAAGGTCTTCGCGCGTTTTTACGCCGCCAGCGGCTTTTATCTTCACTCCCGCGCCTATGTGCTTTTTAAAAAGCTGAACGTCCGCCAGCGTCGCGCCCGCCGTTCCAAAACCGGTAGAAGTTTTGATAAAGTCAGCCTTCGCTTCCGTAACAATTTTACAAAGGTGGATTTTTTCATCTTCCGTTAAATAGCAAGTCTCTATTATTACTTTCAATATTTTATCGCCGCAGGCTTCTTTAATTAACTCGATTTCTTCACGAGTATAATCAAAGCGTCCATTTTTAACGTCGCCGACATTTATCACCATATCGATTTCATTTGCGCCGTCTTTAATGGCGTTTTCAGCCTCCAGAATTTTCGAGGCGGTAATTGAATAGCCAAGAGGAAAGCCGATGACAGTGCAAATGTTCAAGTTATTAAATTCATTACGAATGGAGTTTACATAAGATGGCGGAACACATACGGAAGCAGTTTTAAATTTAACCGCTTCATCGCACAGCGCCTTGATTTCTTCCCATGAAGAAGTCATCTTCAGGAGCGTATGATCTATTTTGGATAAAATTTCTTCATTAGTCATTTTCCCCTCCTTTATGCCAATTTACAGGGCGGTTAACTCGCCCCGTAAACATAAACGTCTACTTCAAGAAGTACCGTAAAATGAATACTACAAAGAGCACCCATGTCACTATGGTAATGTCCTTGAATTTGCGGGCTGCAACTTTAAGAACCACATAGGAGAGAACTCCGTATACGATACCTTCCGCAATACTGTACGCAAAAGGCATCATCACAATAGCGATGAACGCGGGGATGCCTTCGGTTGGATCCTTAAAATCAATTGTGGTTACAGGCTGTACCATGAGGAAGCCGACAAAAATCAAAGCCGGTGCCGTAGCCTCACTTGGAATCAGGAGGAACAGAGGTGAAAGGAACAACGCTAACAGGAACATTATTGCGGTAACAAGGCTTGTAAGACCGGTGCGTCCGCCGGCGGCGACACCAGCGCTGCTTTCAATATAGCTTGTAACTGTTGAAGTACCAAGGGCGGCGCCTACAGACGTGCCAAGCGCGTCCGAAAAAAGAGCCTGCTTAACGCGGGGAATATTACCGTCTTTATCAATAAGACCGGCTTGGGTGGTAACTCCTACCAGCGTTCCTACAGTATCAAAAATGTCAACAAACAAGAATGTAAAGAATACTATAAAAAAATTAAAACTTAAAATTTTTGAAAAGTCAAATTTGAAAAGCAATGGGGCATCGGGTACTGCAAACGGCTTCCAGTCTGACCAGCCGCCATAAGGCTGGGTAATTCCCATCGGAATTCCAATAATTGTAGTCGCAAGAATCCCGATAAGAATGGCTCCGGGAATTTTCAAAACATACAATATAATAATAATCGCAAGACCGATAAGCGCCAATAACGCGCCGCCTGAAGTTATGTTGCCTAATCCGACAATTGTACCTGAATCGCCGACGACAATATTTGCGTTTGCAAATCCAATCAACGCAATAAATAAACCTATGCCTACCGCGACCGCTTTTTTCATATTTGCGGGAATGGCTTTTATGATTGCCTCACGAACATTAAACAAAGAAAGAACCATAAACAGGATACCTTCAAGGAAGACTGCCGTTAACGCAATCTGCCATGTATACCCCATATGCAATACTACCGTATAAATAAAGAAAGCGTTAAGCCCCATGCCCGGAGCAAGAGCGACAGGCAAGTTAGCTGTAAACGCCATTACTATGGTAGCAATTGCAGCCGCAATGGCCGTGGCGGTAAAGATTCCTCCCCACGGCATACCTACAATATCTTCCGCACCGGCAAACCTTCCGCTTAATATTCCCGGATTAACCGCCAGAATGTAAGCCATAGTTAAAAATGTTGTAAGACCCGCTACGATCTCCCGCTGGAACGTCGTTCCATTTTGCTGTAATTTAAAAAGTTTCTCCATGTCTTCCTCCTCCATCCTATTATGTTAATATATCTGCCATTTTAACGGCTGACACATTTTTACTTAACATACAGCGGTCGTTCCACATATTTAGTGTGGAGCAACTTATGCGCCTTGTGACCGCCGGGTTCTCCAAGGAATTCCTTGTAAACCTGGCCTATATACGGATTTTGATGCGAACAGCGGTACTGGGACTTTTGATCATCCGCGTAAAGGCCGCCTGTGCGCTGTTTGCGGATATCATCCGTACAACCGTAGGGCTGTCCTCCGCCCGCGATACATCCGCCCCGGCACGCCATTACTTCGATAAAGTGATACGGCGGCTCTTTACCAGCTTTTTTCGCCTCGCGGAGCTTATCCAAAACCGCGGCAATATTTCCCATCTGATGGGCTACCGCAATGCGTATCTTTGTCCCGTTTCCAAAATCAACTTCCCCTTCCTTTACGCCATCAAGCCCACGGGCGGGTTTAAAGTCCACGTCGGGGAGTTCCTTTTTTGTAACAAGGTAGTAAGCGCTGCGGACCGCCGCTTCCATTACTCCACCCGTCGCTCCAAAAATTGTTCCGGCTCCGGTGTACGGTCCTAACGGATTGTCAGCCTCTTCTTCGTCAAGTTTCAGTACTTCAATTCCCGCCTGTTTGATCATCCGCGCAAGTTCCCTTGTGGTAATTACAATGTCCACGTCGTAACCGTGACCCGCGCTCTTCATGTCATCATTGCGTTTTGTTTCCCACTTCTTCGCGGTGCACGGCATGACTGATACCGAATATATCTTATCGGGATCAACACCGGCTTTTTCAGCCCAATAGGCTTTAATCATCGCGCCCATCATCTGCTGGGGAGATTTCGCGGTTGAAAAATTGGGAATCATGTCGTTGTAATATTTTTCCATATAATCCACCCACGCCGGGCAACATGAAGTTATAAGCGGAATGACGCTGTTTTTCTCGGTCAGGCGTTTTACAAGTTCTGAACCTTCTTCCATGATTGTAAGGTCGGCTGAAAAGTTAGTGTCAAAGACCGTTTTAAATCCCAAACGGCGCAGGGCAGCGTATATTTTTTTTGTAAATACCGTACCCGGCTCAAGGCCGAATTCTTCAGCTAAAGCGACGCGGACTGCGGGCGCGATCTGCACGACGGAATGTTTTTCCTTGTCCTGCAGGGCGGTCCACACTTTCACAGTGTCGTCCCTTTCATAAATCGCGCCTACGGGGCAATGCGCGGCGCACTGTCCGCACTTGATGCACGGACTTTCACCTAACGGAGCGTCCGCCGCGCTGGCGATTTTTCCGTGTATGCCCCGTCCGAGGAATTCCAATGCCCACACGTTCTGCACATCCTGACACACCTTTACGCATCTGCCGCAACGGATGCACTTTTCGGGGCAGAGTACGATTGCGGGGTTGGAATCGTCCACGGGAAGATCGTTCTTTATTTTTAAGAAAGGCGCTTCCCTAACGCCAAACTCGGCGGCAAGATTTTGAAGTTCGCAGGACTGATTGCGTGGACATTGCAGGCAGTCATTGGGGTGATTGGAGAGAATAAGCTCCAAAACAGTGCGCCTGACCGCGATAATTTCAGGGTCGTGGGTAATAATGTTCATATTGGGCTCGCACGCCGTACAGCAGGCGCGTACCATTTTGGCGGAACCCGCAAGACGCACAATGCAAATACCGCATGACGACCACGGCATAAGATCGGGGTTATAGCAAAGACGGGGAATTTTTATATTCACCATCTCCGCGGCCTGAAGGATTGTCGTCCCCGGCTCCACTTCAAACGTTTTTCCATTTATTGTTATGTTAATCATGTTCTCCCCCCTTAAGCCTTTATCACCGCTTTAAATTTACATGCAACCAGGCACTCGCCGCACTTTACGCAATTATCACTGATAATTCTGTAAGGCGGACGTTTTTTATTCGGATACCTTGACGCGTCTTCCACGACGATGCAGTCGCCGGGACATTTTTTCGCGCACACTCCGCAACCTATGCACTTTTCAGCGTCAATTGAAAAGCTGATCATTTTTCTGCATTTTCCGGCGCGGCACTTTTTATCGTGTATATGCTCGATGTATTCTTCGCGGAAATTTTTAAGTGTGGACATTGTTGGATTCGCGGCGGTACAACCGAGCATGCAAAGCGACGCTTTTGTCATCGCGTTTCCGATAGCCTCAAGTTTTACAAGGTCTTCGTCTTCCCCGTTGCCCTTCGCTATTTTTTCAAGGATTTTAAGTATTTGCGTAGTTCCAATCCTACAGGGAGAACATTTGCCGCAGCTTTCATCAACGCAGAAGTCCATGTAGAAGCGCGATACGTCAACTACGCAGTCATCCTCGTCCATTACTATCATGCCGCCTGACCCCATCATTGAGCCGTTGGCCATCAATGATTCAAAGTCGATTGGAACGTCAAGTGATTTTTCGGTAAGAATGCCGCCCGACGGACCGCCCGACTGCACTCCCTTAAATTTTTTATCGTCTTTAATTCCGCCGCCCACGTCGTAAACAATTTCACGTAACGTGGTTCCCATTGGAACTTCAACAAGTCCTGAATATTTGACTTTTCCAGTAAGCGCGAATACTTTTGTTCCCTTGGATTTTTCAGTACCGATTTTCGCAAGCCAATCACCGCCCCTCGCGGTAATGACAGGCACGTTCGCGAATGATTCAACGTTGTTAATAATAGTGGGTTTCTGCCACAAGCCCTTGTTTGCCGGAAATGGCGGCTTTGGGACGGGCATTCCCCGGTTGCCTTCCACGGATTTAATAAGCGCGGTTTCTTCGCCACAGACAAACGCGCCCGCGCCAAGGCGGATCTCTATGTCAAAATCAAAACCGGAACCGAGGATGTTTTTTCCTACCAGTCCGTATTCGCGCGCTTGATCAAGGGCTATTTTTAAACGTTCAATTGCAAGCGGATACTCGGCGCGGATGTAGACAAATCCCTGACTGGAACCGATTGCCTTACCTGCGGTTACCATGCCTTCGATTACCGAGTGCGGATCGCCTTCTATTGTGGAACGGTCCATGTACGCGCCAGGGTCGCCTTCATCGGCATTGCAGATAACATACTTTTGATCCCCTACCGCTTTACGCGCCAAATCCCATTTTAACCATGTTGGGAAACCGGCACCGCCTCTTCCGCGCAGGCCGGATTTTTTCATTTCATCGATTATTTGCTCGGGCGTCCATTCAAAAAGAACTTTTTCAAGACCGACATAGCCGTCGCGCGCGATGTATTCGTCGATACGTTCAGGATCAATTACGCCGCAGTTGCGAAGCACGACTCTAAGCTGTTTATTGGTATTCGCCATTTTATCATTCCCCCTTTATATTATGAAGCTAAAATATCAGCGGCTGGGCGCTCAAGGATATTTTCACCTAACAATTCCCTGCCAATAATATGCTTTTGAATGATCGATTTCGTCAATTCAGGATCTACCATGCCGTAAATAACAGGCGGCATACCTGGAACAATAACCTCTACGGTAGGTTCCGAATGGCACAACCCCATACAGCCGGTTTGCTTTACAACGCAATTTTTAAGATTTTTATCTTTAATTCCAGCGGTAAAAGCGTCCCATGTTTGTTTCGCTCCGGCGGCAATACCGCAGGTTCCCATACCGATAATAACCCGAGTTTCAACGCCGTCCTCATCGCGCTTTTTAAACTCGGCTTTTTTTTCTTCTCTTAATTTTCTTAAGTCGTCAAGACTCAATTTTCCCATAAATTTTTACTCCTCTTTACGGTTCTTATTGTCAACCTTTAGGTTGCGGATTTAAAACCTTATGTGTTTTGATATTTGGCTATGATGCCGGGAATCATATCTTTGGTAAGTTTGCCATAAGTATCGTTACCGACCGTAAGCACGGGCGCAAGACCGCAACAGCCGACACAGCGCACAGGGTCTACCGAAAATTTGCCGTCTTGGGTTACTCCGTCAGGCTCAAGCCCGAGCAGGTTTCTGGTCTCGTCCATTATGTCCTGACTGCCCTTAAGGTAGCAGGCCGTTCCAAGGCATACGGAAATTTTGTGTTTTCCCGGCATAGTTGTCTTAAAAAAGTGATAAAAAGTGATAACCCCGTATATTCGGGCAAGTGAAATCCCCGTAAGTCGGGCTAATTGTTCCGCGGCTGGGCGGGAAATATACCCGTAGGTTTCCTGTGTTTTATGGAGAATCATGATCAGACTCCCCGGTTTAACCTTCCATTCTTCTATAAATGATAATAATTCCTTGGGGAAGGTAATATCCCCTTCTGTTTTTGCCATGTGTCCCCCTGATTGAGTTATATGGGGATTGTAACAAGTAATC
>Ga0268262_10000578_pt1 | contig 48008 bp, 40 predicted proteins | sample TergutNc150P3_FD_190354 | JGI IMG/M metagenome (GOLD analysis project Ga0268262, IMG submission 190354) | Nasutitermes corniger P3 segment gut microbial community from laboratory colony in Florida, USA - Nc150 P3 (SPAdes) (version 2) | ecosystem: Host-associated > Arthropoda: Insects >... | reverse complement strand
TTCTTTTTCCAGGCTGTCGCCTATCTCTTCAAATTCCCGCAGTTGTTCTGCTAATATTCCCCTTCCCATGCACTCTTTTTATCATGTTTTTTGCTAAATGTAAAACTGCTGGCTCACTGTTATTTATTCCTTGACTTCGCGCCTATCTATGCTTATATTGAGATAAGGGTAAAAAAATGACCGGATGGGATATTTTGGACAAAATTATAACTGGTTTGCCTCCAATCGTAATGGCGCTGATACTGGTCGCAGTATTGGCGGCGGTGGTCATTTTTATTGTCGGCTTTAGCAGGCACGGCTTCAATTTTATTAAATACGGGTTTAGGCAGATAGCGGTGGAAAACTCGCTTGAAAAACGTTTTGACAGCATGGAAGCTAAATTTGATGCCCGGTTCTCCCAGATTGACGAGCGGTTCTCCCAGATTGACGCCCGGCTGGACGGCATGGACTCACGGATTGCGGCGATAGAAACCAACCATTTTGGACACCTTAAAGATTTTCTTACCGAACTCACCGGAATTTTATTAGATAAAAATATTATCAACAATACTGAAAAAGCAAGGCTCGACAACAAGCTTCGCGGAATGTAATCATTCTTCCCTCATCTTGCCGTCTTCCAAAACAAACACCGTGTCCGAAAAACGCCGCGCTTCTTCCCTGTCGTGCGTTACCATGACGACGCTCAGTTTGTATTCCCGCACAAGCGCCGCCAGAAGCTCGTGCATCTCGCCCCGGGTAAAAGCGTCGAGACTGCCGAAAGGCTCGTCAAGCAGAAGAAGGCGCGGCCTGCGGACAAGGGCGCGGGCAAGAGAAACCCGCTGGGCCTGGCCGCCGGAAAGAGTAAGGGGCCACGCCCGCGCTTTTCCCGCAAGACCCACGTCGGTCAGAGCCTTGAGGGCGGCTTCTTCCTGTTGCCTGCGGGACTGCCCCCTCATGCCGAGGCGCACGTTCTTTTCCGCCCTGAGCCAGGGGGCAAGGCGCGGCTCCTGGAAACTTATCGCAAGGCGGCTGTCCGCGTAAACCTCCCCGCAGAGGGGCTTCTCTATCCCCGCGATAAGGCGCAGGAGCGTGGATTTGCCGCAGCCGGAACGTCCCATTATGCAGCAGAAACCGCCTTCCTCCACTGAAAAGTCAAGCCCGCGCAGGATTTCATGCGCCCCGTACCCGTGCGAAACCCCGATCAGGCGTACCGCGTATTCCATGACCGCAAGCCCCTAGTCCTCGTCTGAAAAATCCAGCACATGGGAGCCGAAATCTTGCGGCGCGGCGCTTATAAAACCGAATTCAACGTACTGGGCGGCTTGGCGGGCCATGTCCGCCACAGCCTGCGCGTCAAGGGGGAGAATCTGCGGCACGTCGAAGGTTTTCAGCAGGGAGATTTGCGTTTCGCTCGCCCCGAATTGCCGGTACGTGTCCATTATAAAGGACGGATTCTCTTGCGCCCGGGCCGCTTCCCTGCGTAAAGCGCGGTAGGCTGCTCCCAGAAGATCGGGGTGTTTTTCCGCGAAAGAGCGCGAGGCTATGTGCAGGCTCCAGTTGAGGGAGCCGTACTCCGTGCCGTCTATGAGTTTTTTCGCGCCCGGCACGGCGAGGGCGTTGGCGAAGTTCTGGTCAAAGGAAGCTAATGCGTCTATGCGCCCCGAGGTAAAAGCCGCGGCAAAATCAGCCTGGGCCAGTTCGACCTTCTCGACGCGGGAAACGTCCAGGCCCGCATGGCTGAATGCCGCAGAAAGGATATAATCCGCCGTGGCCCCCCGTTGCGCTATGCCGACTTTTTTGCCGTACAAATCGGCAAGGGTCTCTACTCCGCTTCCGGGCGCGGCGACAATGCCCTGCGAATCCCCCGAATATTTTTCCAGAGCGAAAGCGACCCAGCCGCCGCCCTGTCCTATCATGTTGATAAAAAAGCCGGTGCCGGTGGTCGTTATGTCCGCGTTTCCCGAAGTGACGATTTTTATGGCGTCCACCGGAGCGGAAGGGCCGATGAATTCGGCTGAGGCCTTTTCCTTTGCAAGCTCTTCCTGGAGGATCTGTGTCTTCGACAATGTTGTAAGGTAGTTGGCAGTGGGGAGGTAGGCGGCGCGGAGTGCCGCCCCCTGCGTCTGAGTCTTCGCCTTGCACGAGGCAAGAACCGCCGTTACGGCAAGCGCCGTTGTTACGGCAAGCAGTGAGAAAAAAGCCGCCCTGTTGCGGGCTTTTCGCGCAGTGTTTTTCATCTTCAATCTCCTTTTCTTTTCCATTGGGTTACCGCCCTCTCAAGAAGGCGTACAAGCGCGTCCGAGGCAAGCCCCAGAAGCGCGTATAATAGAATGCAAACCATTTCCTCGTCCATGCGCGCGAAGGTCTGGGCGCGGGAGAGCATATAGCCTATGCCCGATTTCGCGTTGACCGTCTCGCAGCTTACGAGGGCTATCCACGCGATGGCGCAGGCGAAGCGCAGGCCCGTCAGTATGGACGGCAGAACGCCCCTGAAGAGGATATGCCAGGCGACAACCGTCCAGGGCATACGGTAGGCGCGGCTTAATTCAAGCAGTTTCGCGTCAAAGTGGATCACGCCGCCTCGGGTATTGAGGTACAGGGGGACGAACACGCCGATAACGATGAGCGAGATTTTCATCGGCTCGCCGACTCCCAGGAGGATAATAAGCAGGGGGGCAAGGGCGTTAAAGGGGATAGCGCGGAGCATCTGCACCGGCCTGTCGAAGAGAATTTCCGCGACGCGCGAAGCGCCGGAAACCAGTCCCAGGGGGACTCCGAGGGCAAGCCCCAGGCCGAGGCCGCATGCGACGCGCCCCAGGCTTGCCAGAAGCGACTGGCCCAGAATCCCCTCCCGCGCAAGGCTGACAGCCGCGGCTGCTATTTCAGCGGGGCCGGGCAGCATATTTCACCATAAAAAAAGCCTCCACAGATACTGTGCAGGCAAGGGGGGGTTGCGACAGGTTCGCGCGCGTTTTCCCTCCGCCGGCATTATCCGGATCAGGTTATAAGGGTTGCGGCCGTCAACGCGCCCGCTCTCAGCCGGAACTATCCAGCACCCCGGTAAACAGTCTACAGGTTTTGGCGGCGGGAGTCAAGTGAAAAATTAGGAATGAGGAGTGAGGAATTAGGAATAGAAGAGGAAGGCCTCTCGCGGAGGACGCTTCCCTTTTCACTGCTCTTTGTCTTTATTCCTCATTCCTCATTCCTCATTCCTAATTCTTCTTCATTCCTTACTCCTCATTCCTCATTATTTTTCCCCATTCCTCATTTCATTGTATCGGTTCGCAAACCTTTCCCCCATACAATTCCTTGGGATACACCGCAATGCCGAGTTTTTTTTCCAGAGCGGCAAGACGGCGCATTTCTACCTCGTCGCCTATGCTGACCATAACGCCCTTTTTTCCGGCGCGCCCGGTGCGGCCCGCGCGGTGTATGTAAGCGTCTTTGTCCTCGCTTACGTCAAGGGCGATAACATGGCTGATGCCGGGTATATCAAGGCCGCGGGCGGCAAGATCGGAACAAACAAGCACTGCGGCTTTTCCCGAACGGAAACGGTCTATCGCTTCTTTGCGGCCTTTCTTGTCCATGCCGCCGAATAAGGCGGCGGCGGCGATTTTCTTGTGTTGCAAAATAGAATTTATTTTTTCAGCCTCGTTTGAACGGCCTGTGAAAACAAGGGCCTTCTTCGGCTTTGCGGCTGCAATAAAAGATACAAGCGTCTGGGTTTTCTGACGGGCCTCGCTGAAAATCGCCCAGTGGCTTATCCTGTCCCGCAGAATTTCCTGCTCGTCGGTTTCCAGCAATTCCGCGCCGTCAAGAAGCGGGCTTAACAGTTCCCTTGTTTTCACGGATACGGTGGCAGAACAGGCGGCTATGACCAGACTGGTCAGACCAGTCTGACTAATCTGACCAGTCTGGTCAGCGGAAGAACGGCGCTTTTGTTCTGCGGCGAACAATTGCGCCAGGGCGGCAGTTTCTTCGCGGCACTCAGGAGAGGTAAGGCGGTCGGCTTCGTCAAGAACCAGGAAGCGCAAGCCTTTAAATTTTAGTTTGCCCATCTTTGCCAGCAAGAGCAGCCTGCCCGGATTGCCGACAACGGCAAGAGGTTTGCTTTTTTTTATGCTGTCAATCTGGCGGCTTAAATTTATCGAGCCGATAAGCAGAGAAACGTTGATCCCGCTTTTCCCTTCCAGTAGAAAATCAATTTCATCCTTTATCTGGGAACAGAGTTCAAGGGTGGGGGCGCAGACAAGCATTTGCGGGCCCTGATACGGCGTGTCGGTGTCGCATAACAACTGCTGTAAACCGGGGAGCAGGTACGCGAGAGTCTTGCCCGTGCCGGTGGCCGAGCGGAAAACCGCGCTTTTGTTTTCCAGCAATTTGGGGATAACAAGGCGCTGGACAGATGTAGGACAACTGACGGACTTGTTTGCAAGCCTGCCGTTCAGCTCGGGCAGCACTCCCAGGCCGGCAAAATCATTCATTCCCGCGCCTACTTTTTATGCGGATTGCCGCGCTTGAAAAATTTTTTCCATTTGACCAGCCGCCGCACCATGCGTTCGTCTTTGCCCAGGTAAGCGTCCAGGTCTTCCATCAAATGTGAAAATTCGTTAATCCTCGGCTGCATTTGTTTATAGTCGGTCTCATGGGAATACTTATGGGCTTTCCTTGCGAATCGCCGTGAATTTTCCTCAATTTTTATCAAACGTTTTTCGAGCCAGTCAAGAAAATCGGAGTCTTCCTTTTCTTCCCGGTTGTCATAGTCTTCAAATTCGTATGTAACCACCTCGGCGTTCCGTATCTCGCCCCTGAAGGTACGGTACAGGTTCAGTTTGATTCCCTTGTGCATATAGGCGAAGCGGCCCTCTTTCTCAAAACGGCGGACGCTTACCATTAGATACGCCGAACTCAGGTAGCGTAAAGACCTGAACTCGGAGGCCCGCTTTACAAAGTCATTGTCCTCGGCCACGTAAATGGTTTCGTCAAAGCCCCCGGTCCTTTCAAAGAGGCGTTTTGTGACAAAGATGCAGAAACCGAACGCCTTGGGATCAACCCTGAGGTTGAGGATCACGGCGAGGTTTATCATCCTGTGCAGAACCCGGTCAAGCCTGTAGTCCGAGAGGGGGCGTATTTCGCAGGTCGCCAGATCGTAATAGCGGTCCTGCATCTCTTCATACACATTGCGGATAAAGCCCTGGGGGATGATAACGTCCGCGTCAAGGAAAAAAAGAAAATCGCCCTGCGCTGCGGCGGCTCCGGCGTTCCGCCCGACAGCCGGCAGCCCTCCTTCAACGACCCGGCACCCGTACTGTCCGGCAATTTCCCGCGTCGAATCCTTTGACCTGGCGTCGGCGACTATCACCTCATAGTCGTCAAAATTCTGGGTCTTTATGCTGTTCAAAAGCCTCGGCAGCGTTTTCTCCTCATTGAGGGTTGGGATGATTATGCTAACCTTCATAGCTACATTATACAAAGAACAAAGAGCAAGGAGCAAGGAGCAAAGTAAGAAAAAGAACCCTGTCTTAACTTTACTCTTTGCTCTCTGCTATTTGCTCTTTAGTAATCGACTTTCCACAAGAACAATCCTTGTGGCGGCAAAGTGGGGCCGGCAAGGTTCCGGCGGCCACAGGCGATAATGTCACGGAGCTGGGACTGGGGCGTGTCGCGTTCTTCATAATGGAGGAAAGTTCCGGCGACAGAACGTACCATGTTCAGCAAAAAGGCGTTCGCGCTGATCTCGAAGATCAGATGCCCGTTTTCTGCCAGAAAAACGGCATGGGAAATATACCTGAATGTGGATTTGCTTGAGTCGCCCGATGCGGCGAAGATCGCGCAGTCGCGCTCGCCGGGCAGAAGGCGGCAGTAGGAGTTAAGTATGTCAATACGCGGGACGCGCCAAAGTTGCAGACTGTAGCGGCTTTCATGGGGCAGGGCCTGGCGGCCCGCTATGAAAAAATACCTGTAGGTTCTCATACGGGCGCTAAAACGGGCGTGGAAATCCGCCGCCGCTTCGCACGATTCAAGAATCCGCACGTCGGCGGGCAAAAGGCTGTTCAGAGCCGGAACAAATTTGCACGGCTTGATGCTTTCAATGTCGGTTTGGAAACTTGCGGCCTGAGATCTGGCATGGACGCCTGAATCGGTGCGGCCAGCCCCGGCCAGCGCCACGGGATGGCGGTGCATTTTTTCCAGCGCCGCTTCGAGAACGGCCTGCACGGTGCGAGCTTCCCCGGCCTGCCTCTGCCAGCCTAGGAAATCCGTCCCGTCGTAGGCGATTATTAATTTTATCGTCCGCATGAGTTAGGCGTCATTTACGCCCAGTTCGTCGTTGATTGCGTTATATACCCTGCGGGCCAGTTCAAGAAACGCTCCCGGTTTGTCCTTGGACTTTCTCCCCATGCCGAACAGTTTGGCTATTGTCCTGCGGGCGGATTCAAGGGTGGCCTTCCTGTCATCCGATCCTTGTTCCGGGCCGTATTTAAAACACAGGTAGGCGTAGATGTACAGCATCCCCTCATACGAATAATTTTTGTCTATGTCGGGGCCGAATGATTTCATGGAGGACATGGTTTCAACCTGCTTCTGCTCCCGCTCAAGGGCTTCGGTGTAAAAATACTGCGCCTTCTTGCGGAACAGCGTGGCAAGCCAGTCGTAGTGCTGTTTCGGGTATTTCTTGTTCAACTCGTCAAGCAGCCATGCGGTACGCAGGGAAGAAATCCCCTGTTTTATCGTAGGCGAGCTGTGTTTTAAATAAAAATCATAGCAGCGGACAGTCAGGTACTGCGACGCGGCGGCTTCAATAAGGCCCCTCGGCTCGGTGAAATCCACCTCCGGGAAGATCAGCAGAGTATCGGCCCTGCGGGCTTCCTGGTCGGCGGTTACCGCTTCGATTTTTATGTCCGGAAGAAGGGGAAAGTCCGTGTCTGTCGAGGCAAACCAGCATTCGGGGCAGACTACCGAGTGGTATGCCAGAGGGTAAACATCGCCGTATTTTACAGAAGGCTCGTAGAGACGGTGCAGTTCCTCGGTAAGCGCCCCGGCGATCATCCTGCCGCCTCCGGAAAGAAGTTCCTCTTTGTGGAACTTGGCCCCGCAGGCAGGACAGGTGTAGGGGTTCTTGGAAAAGAAGGATACCTTTAGTTCTTTTTCTTCGTCTTCAAATTTTTTCGTTTTCGGTCTTATCATAATACCTCCAAAACCACCATGGCGGCGGCGTATTCGCGTTCATGGGTAAGCGACAGATGCGCGCGGTTTGCCCCCGAGTTTTCAAGAGCGTCAAGCGCCGTATCGACAACCCTGATTTCCGGCCTCCCGTTACGGCTGTTAATAACCATAATATCTTTTAGAACGATTCCCGCAAGCCCCGTGCCGAGCGCTTTTCCAAAAGCTTCCTTGGCGGCAAAGCGGGCCGCCAGCGAACAGGCGCAGCCGTCACCCTTTGAGAAGGAAGCCTCAAGCTCCAGCGGGTGAAAATACCGTTCCAAAAGGCCGGGCGTATCAAGCCAGCGTTTCAGTCGCTGTACCAAAACTATATCAATCCCGATGCCAATAACTATTTAAAACCCCCTTATCAAATAGCAAATAACAGGTAGCAAAGAGCAAAGTTAAGATTGTTGTATCTTGCTTTGCTCATTGCTCATTGCTATTTGCTCTTTGTTCATTGCTCATTCCTAATTTTATTATAACGTTTACTTCTTCCGGATCGCGCCTGATCAGGATAAAGCCGTCCGGTATGTTGACATTGACAGGCAGGGTGTAGGTTCCCTCTTCGGTAAGGCTTGAACAGTCCACGCTGAAAAAATCTTCGGGTACGGAAAAACGGTCCAGCAGCGACTGCCTGGCTTCAAGCCTGACGCTTCCCGACCTTACGTCAAGCTCGGCTTCAAAATCCGGGTACAGATTAATTATGCCGATAGGTATGCCGTCAATATTGCGTACCGGGACCGAAGGCCGGATGATGCCGTGGAATTCCGCATAGGCGTCGCCCCTTATGGCAAGCAGAGGGTTGGGGTTGGCGATATTTACCATTACGCTAAAATCGCTGCTTCTTCCCTCAACATCGACCGGGTCGGTCTTTATGTCGTTGATCGATTCCAGAATCCTTACAGGCCCGGACAGCACAATCTCCGACGGTGAAACCGAATGGGATACCAGTTCAAAATCGGCGGCTACGTTTCCCTGTATGCTTGCCGAAAGCGGGAGGGTTTTGTTTATTCTTTTGTCAAGGTTGACGGAGATCTCCAGAGGGCTTACGGTAATTTCCAGAGGCTCCGGGACAAGGGCGCTTCCTTTCCTGCGGACCTGCACCGAGGCGCGGTACTGCCCTTCGGATTCGTACTTGCTAAAATCAAGATACGCCTCAATGTCGTTGTCAATGATTGCCTTGACGCCTTCGCTTTCGCCGCGCAGCCTTATCCTGACATTTCTGGGATACGCGCTGCCCGGAGCCAGCGCGGGGCCGGTCTCGACTGTAAGGGGCACTATGATCGTGCGCGTTGTAAGCGTGTTCATCTCGTGAAACACAAACAGGATCAGGGCAAGGGCGACTGAAAGCGCCTTTGCCGGCCAGTTTTCAACAAGGTTTAAGATAAATTTTCTGGTGTTCAACCGAAACTTCCTTTACCCTGCTCCAGAAACGAGGCGGCAAGCTCGCCCTTATCCGCTGTTTTACGGCTTCCCCTGTCAAGCAGTTCGTTCAATTTCCGGGTAACTTCTATTGTGGAAAGATCGTAAAATAATTTGGAGTCAAAGGCCAGGGATATCGCGCCTGTCTCCTCTGAAACAACCAGCACGACCGCGTCGGACTGCTCCGACATTCCCAGGCTCGCGCGGTGACGGGTTCCGAAACTCCTCCGTATGTCCTGCTGTTCGGAAAGGGGCAGGACGCAGCTTGCGGCGACTATCTTGCCGTTCTGTATCACCATTGCGCCGTCGTGGAGGGGGCCGTCAAACTGGAATATCGCGATAATCAGGCTTGAGGATATTTCGGCGTTTATCCTGGTCCCCGTTTCGGTAATGTTCCTGATATTTGTGTTGCGGGGGAACACCGCCAGCATACCCCGGCGCTGTTGCGAGAGAATCTCCGCCGCGTTCACCACCGCCTCAAGCTGGCCCAGGCTTGGTTTCGCGTCCGGCCTGAAAAAGTCCCCCTGACCGAGGCGCATAAAAATTTTTCTCAATTCGGGCTGGAAAACAATCGCCACGGCTATGAACATTCCGGGGGCCAGGGTGTTGAGCACCCACAGCAGGGTGGACAGCTTAAACAGGAAAGCGATGCCGTAGACAAGGATGATCAGCCCCGCGCCCTTTATCAGTTGGAGGGCCTGCGTTTTTGCCAGGAGTTCATAACCCTTGAAAAGGAGGAAGGCAAGCAGCGCAACATCCAAAATGGGGCGGATTTGATCAAAACCTGTAATGAGCCGTTGAAACCAGATCATTTTTCTTTATAGCATAATCATAAATGAAAAACCGGAGAAATTCAATACTCTGCAAAGGTCTTCGTTGACATGCTCTTTGGTTACGTATTGACACTTTCCCTGTTTTTTTCCCATGATACTAATGTAATGGAAACAATTGACGCGACTCTTCAGGAAGTCAAAGACCTTGTTACGCTTCCAAAATGTTATAATATATCGTTTGTTGAAACCCTTGTCCGCGATCCCCTGTGGACGTTTGTCTTTTGGGAGATAAGAAAACAAGATCGCGATCTGCATGAAAATTCAGTCCACTTTGACGGTTACCGGCTCAGGGTTGTGCCCCTTAAAGAACCGGGTTTCCAGCCGGATATGGCGGCTTCCTTTACGGTGACCGTGGGGAAAAACGACTGCGGCTGGTATCTGGGTTTCCCCCCTAACGGGTGGCGGTGGTATAAAATTGAACTGTGCGCCGCGCATAAGGCCGAATGCGCCGTGCTTGCCGGGTCGCGCCCGTTTTTTCTGCCCCGGCTTATACAGCCCCGGCTTGAAAATACTTCAATGGTTTTAAACAAGGACGAGGAAATACAGTCCCTGTACAGAAACCCTTTGGCCCAGTTGTCAGGGATCGATAACTTTTTGCTTTACCGGGGCATTGACAGGCAGTCGCGGACTCTGCGTCCCGAACCAGGGGCCTTATGACAAATACCCGGTATGTTATTTCTTTGGTGCTGAACGCCCACCTTCCCTTTGTCAGGGGGTATGCCGATCCGGTGAGCCTGAGCCAGTCCTTTGAAGATATGGACGGCGAGGATCGTGAAAAAACTGAACATACATGCGAATACGGCCAGGATAAAGCCGTTCCTGTCCCCTGTTCCGTTGAAGAAAGCTGGTTTTTCGAGGCTGTTTCGGAAACATACCTGCCCCTGCTTGGCGTGTTTGACCGGCTTGAAGGTTCCCATATTCCCTTCCGTTTGGGCATTTCGCTTTCGCCCGTTTTGGGGCAAATGCTTTGCGATGATTACCTGATAAAAAAATACGTCGCCCATCTGGAACGCCAGATTGAGTTTGGCAGGCATGAGGTTGAACGGCTTGAGGGGCGTGACGAATGCAGGCTCGCGCAGCATTACTTTAACCAGGCGATTGAACGCCACGCTGCTTTTACAATCCGCTATGACCGCGATATACTCAAGGCCCTTGACCATTACTGGAAAAAGGGAAGAATCGAGCTGATTTCCGCTCCCGCTACAAACGCCTTCCTCCCTTTCCTCTGCCGGTTTCCCGAAGCGCTGCGGGCGCAGTTGGAAACGGCGTCTTCTTTCTACCGTTACGCCCTGGGAATTACCCCCAGGGGTTTCTGGCCGGGCGAATTGGGCTGGACAAACGATCTGTCCCCTTACCTCTATTCTTACGGTTTTAACTATACCATTATTAACAGCCACGGTCTGCTTTTCGGAAAGCCGCCGCCTTCGCGCGGGACATTTTACCCTGTCAAGACCGAGGACGGGCTTTTTGTCCTGGCCTGCGATTACAACGCTTCCGCCCTTGTCGCGGGAATGCAGAAAGAAGGGCAGTACCGTGACAACAGCCGCGATGCCGCCTGCGATCCTGAAAACGAGGGGCTGAACTTTTTCGTTGCCGAAAACGGCGGCAAATACCATTCCGGCTATAAATACTGGCAGGCCGGAAGCGACAGGCTGTATGATCCCGCCAGGGCCAAATCCTGCGCTCAGGAACAGGCGCGGGAACTTCTGGAAGATTTAAGCGGCAGGCTTGCCGACGCGTCGGCGTATATGAAGGAAATGCCCATCAGCCTTTGCGCGTTCAACGCGGACAGTTTCGGACGCCAATGGCACGGGGGGGATCACTTCATTGAAAGCCTGTTCCGGCAGGCGGCAGGTTACAGGGAACTGCAATTTATGACCCCTTCGGAGTACCTGTTCCAGCAGCCCATCTCGGCAATTGAAGTGTCCCATTCCGAGTTCTCCTCCTGGGGCGACAACGGCTATGCCGAACCCTGGCTGGATTCTTCCAATGACTGGATATACCGCCATATAAACCGTTCTATAGAAAGAATGGTGGAACTTGCCGACAGGTTTACCGAAGATTCAAGCCTGAAAGAACGGGCGCTGAACCAGGCGGCAAGGGAGATTCTCCTCGCGCAAGCGTCGGAATGGCCCGCCATGCTGTACCGCGATGAAAGCGCCGAATACGCGAAGACTCAGATTGAAAGCGCGTTGCAGAATTTTACTACAATATACGAGTCTTTGGGCAGAAGCCACATCAGCGCCGAATGGCTGACCAGCCTCGAGCGCCGCCACCAGATATTCCCCAACATCAACTACCGGGTATTCAGGAGCAGGCAGTAGGATGCTGGACCGTATAATATCCAAGGTGGCGGTATCCGCCATTTTGCTTGTTTTACTGGTTGACCTGTTTATTACTGTCCCGCTGTACTTCACGATGATAAACACGCACCATGAACCGCTGCTGAAATTCGTGTTTTCAATATCAGCCGCCGCGCTTGTGCTTGGTATTGCGGGAGCGCTGGCCTTTTCTTCGCTGCTGCTCCGCCCCATAAGGGAACTGGTCAGGCACGTCGAACTGATACGCGATACCGAAAACAAGGAGAACCTTGCGGATTTGGAGATCGAAATTTCCGGCAATGACGAATTAGCGGTATTGGGAGAAAGAATCAATGAGATGACGCAGGGGCTTGCCCGCGCCGCCGCTTCGGTTTCCGACCTGAATATCGGCAAAGAAATCCAAAAGAAATTCATCCCCCTGGATCTGGACAAGGACGGCAATAAGCTGAATTTTGGTTATAAAGACGCAGAAAACGCCGTTTTTTTCGGTTATTACAAGGGGGCGAAGGGGGTATCCGGGGATTATTTTGACTACCTGGATCTTGGCGGCAGGTACTACGCGGTTATTAACTGCGACGTGGCGGGCAAGGGAATTCCGGCTTCGCTTATCATGATGCAGGTCGCGACCATGTTTCTCAATTATTTCAAAAAATGGAAGCCGGATGCCGACGGGATGCGGCTGGAGGAGCTTGTCTACCAAATCAACGGTTTTATCGAGAAGCTGGGTTTCAGAGGGCGTTTCGCCGCGTTTACCCTCTGCCTTTTTGACTCCCGCACGGGCGATCTGCATTTCTGCAACGCGGGTGACAATATCATTCACATATATGACGCTTCCGAAAAACGGGTTAAATCGATTACCCTGCCGCAGACACCTGCCGCCGGGGCGCTGTCGAACAGCACCGTGGAATCAAAAGGCGGCTACAGAACGCAAACCCTTTCGCTTGATCACGGTGACATTCTGCTTTTGTATACCGACGGAATCGAAGAGGCGAAAAGATATTTCCGCGACTCGTCATACAGCGAAATAATCTGTTCCATCGGCGGGGCAGGAGCGCCCCACGGCAACCACCATGCGGGGCATGAAAGCGAAGCAATGGGGTCGGCAAGGGTGTATGAAATTATCAACGCTGTAATGAACCGCGCTTCGTTCAGGCTGAACAAGTGGCACAACCCCGAAGGGGACAGGGAACTGTGTTTTGACTATTCAAACTGCAAGGGCGAAGTCGAGGAAGTGATCATGGCTCTTATCGCCGCCGAGAAAATGTTCAGATGCTACCGGGACCCCCGTGCCTCGGCTGACGACGTGGTGCTTATTGAGAAAAAGGCCGACGCTTTCCTTCAGGCGCATTTTGTGCAGTATTCAGATTATTGCTCCCGTACCCGCGCCTGCAATGAAAACAGTTCGTACCTGTACTATGAGTATCTTAAAGAAGACGAGCAATATGACGATCTGGCGATTCTTGGAATTAAAAGGAAATAACATAAAAAAATAATAAATAGTGTTGGGCTGTCAATTATCCGCATGAAAGGCAAATATTTTTCTTGTTTAATTCAGCCAATTTCGTTACATTATATCTATGAACGAAATCGAAAAATTGAGCGAAGGCGCGGTGCTTGAAATATTGCAAACCTACGATAATGACCCGCAACAGCTCATCGCCGTGCTGCTTGACATACAGGCGGCTTCGGGCAAACATTATGTCGATAAACAATGGGCGCAGCTTGTATCGGAGCGACTGGACGTGCCTCTGACCAAAGTGTACGACGTGCTTACCTTTTACGCCATGTTCAGCACTGAACCCAGGGGCGCGTGCCTCATCGAAATCTGCGAAAGCGCCCCTTGCCGTTTCGGAAGCGCCGGGCTTCGCGCCCAGGAACTGGTAGGCTGGTTCGAGGCAGCAGCGGGGATAAAGATCGGAGAGACAAGCGCGGACGGCAAGATAACCCTGGCGCGAACAAGCTGCGTCGGGGCCTGCGACATAGGGCCTGTTGCAAAAATTGGCGACAGCGTTTTCGGCAATCTTGATGAGGAAATGGTAAAAAAACTGGTCGGCTTCTGTAGGGGAATGGACGACAGCTTAAAAGACAATTTTAACAGGATATTTCAATGTCAAAACTAAACAAACTTATTACCAAACATCTGCCTTCCAAAAAGAGCGATCCGCTCTCTGTTGCCGAATACGTGAAGACAGGCGGTTTCCAGGCGTTGAAAAAAGCCTCGACGATGAAACCTGAGGATATTATCGCCGAAGTGAAAAAGGCGAAACTCCTCGGCAGAGGCGGGGCCGCGTATCCGGCGGGCAGCAAATGGGAACACCTGCTCCATATTCCCGAAACGCCAAAGTACATTGTCTGCAACGCCGACGAGGGCGAGCCGGGAACCTTCAAGGACAAGCTGATACTCGACAAGCTTCCCCTGAAACTGCTGGAAGGGATTATTATCGCGGGTTTAACTTTTAAAGCCAAGGCCGGATATATTTACGTGCGCGGCGAGTACCGCGACATACAGAAGCGGCTTATCACGGCGATTAAAAACGCAAAGGACTCAGGCTTCCTCGGCAAGAACATACTCGGCACGGGGCTGGACTTTGACATTCACGTAATATCCGGCGCGGGGGCCTATGTGTGCGGCGAGAATTCCGCGCTGCTGAATTCCACCGAGGGCAAGGTCGGCAGGCCGCGGATTAAGCCGCCTCATCTTGCGGAAGTTGGCCTGTTCCTCATGCCTACGCTGGTGAACAACGTCGAATCGCTTGCAAGTATCCCCGCGATTATCGAAATGGGAGGGGACGAATACCTTAAAATCGGCCATCCCGATTCAGGGGGGACAAAACTGATATGCCTTTGCGGGCATATTCAAAACAGGGGCGTCTTCGAGATACCGCTTGGCACGCTGACCCTGCGGGAAATTATCTACGATCCTGAATTGGGAGGCGGAATTCCGCAAGGCAAGAAGCTTAAATTCTTCCACCTCGGCGGTCAGAGCGGCCCCATAGGAGGGCCTGACCTGTTGGACACCGTATACAGTTACACCGACTTGAGAAAAGCCGGCCTGGGAGTAGGTTCGGGCGCAATCGTAGTCATGGACGAGACGGTTTCTATTCTCGAATACCTGCAAAGCGTCAGTGAATTTTTCATCCATGAATCCTGCGGCAAGTGCATACCCTGCCGCGAGGGCAACAGGCAGATTCTAAAGATACTGAAAAAAATATCCGCCACAGGCGCATCTGAGAGTGATCTGGATACCCTGCGCCGCCTTATCCGCACCATGACAGACGCTTCGTTCTGCGGCCTGGGGCAGACAGCAGCCAAAGCCCTGGAAAGCGCGTGGAAATGCTTTAAAACAGAAATCGAGGTGAAACAATGAGCCATCACATACCCGACCCCAACAAAAGCGTCAACCTGACCATTGACGGCCAGCCGGTTACAGTGCCCGAAGGCACGAAGATCCTTGAAGCGGCGCGAAAAGCCGGCGTGTTCATCCCCACCCTCTGCGACCATCCCGATTTGTGCAGACGCGCCGTTTGCAGAATATGTGTCGTGGAATGCGACCGGCGGGGGAAACTGCTCGCCGCATGCGCCAACGACGTATGGGAAGGCGTAAGCGTAGTTACGAATAACGAGCGTATTATCAACATCAGAAAAACAATAATTGAACTGCTTCTGGCAAACCATCCCCAGGAGTGTTTAACATGCGCCCGCAACACTGACTGCGCCCTGCAATCCCTTGCCCAAACCCTGGGCATCCGGGAAACTGCTTTCGGGCGCGACGCAGTAAACAGGCAGCCCGTAAGCGAAGACAGCGCTTTAGCGCGCGACATGGACAAGTGCGTCAAATGCGGACGCTGTGTGGAAGCGTGCCAAACAATACAGACAGTCCGCGCCATAAACAGTTCCCGCAGGAGCGCCAATTACAGGATATCGACGGCGTATAACCAGCCTTATACGGAAAGCCCCTGCGTATTCTGCGGGCAGTGCGAAACGGTCTGCCCCGTGGGGGCGATCTGCGAACAGGACAAAAGCGCCGAAGCCTGGGCGGCGATTGCCGACAGCGGATGCCGCGCAGCCGCGCAGATAGAAAAGGCGCTGTGTACGGAACTGGACAGGGCGCTCGGCCTTCCGGCAGGAACCGCCAGCCCCGGCAAAACGGTCACCGCGCTCAAACGGCTCGGCTTTGACAAGGTGTATGACGCCCAATCCGCGATAAGCCTTGCGGCTGAGGAACTTAAGCATGAACTGCAAAACCGCGTTACAAACGGCGGCAAACCCTTGCCCGTAATAAGCTGTTGTTCGCAAAGCGCGGTAAAATTCGTCGAGAATTTCTACCCCGACCTCGCCGACAGGCTTTCGCCGTGCAAAACTCCCCGTGAAATATTCGCCTCAATGATGAAAGAAGAAAAAACGGTTTCCGTCTCCGTTGAGCCTTGCATAAGCAACAAAAGCAAACTAAAACACCCGCCCTCAGGCGAACCGGATATAACGCTTACCGCAAAGGAACTTGCCCGCATGTTAATAGTGGCGGGGACAGACTTTTCTTCCCTGCCCGAAAGCCCTTTTGACAGGGCTGAACAGGGCAAACAGGCGGCGGAACTACAGGGAACCGGTATCAAATGCCTGGTTGCCAACGGCCTGGGGAATGCCAGGGCTATCCTCGATTCGGTGAGAAAGGGCGAATGTGACGCCGCTTTTATTGAAATAAGAAGCTGCCCCTTGACTGACGGTAAAACGCGCTGCGTTTCAACCGGATCTTTGATAGGCTAGCCGTCATACAGATAGCGGCATATTTCGTGTTTTTTTGGATGTTTCCTTTTCTCTTTTATTTTGTTATAATATATCATGATCAAAAACCGCAAATGCATGATCCTTTTCTTCACCTTGCTGTTTTGCCTTTTTTCATTGGAAGCGGAGGATTTCCAGTATAAACACCAGGAAGGCGACAAGTACCGTATTATTTCCACGGTGAATGAGGACGTATATATCGACCGCAGGCTGAACCATAGGGCGGAGATCCTCAACAGAATCTCCGTTGAAGTTGTTTCAGTGTCGGGAGGCAAGGGCAGGCACAAGGCTGTTTTTCAAACCTCGGAACGCGGCGTATTGGCCGCCGGCGTGTTCTCAAACAAGGGCAGGAGCTTCCAGTGGGCCAGGGAATACGATTCCGAGTTTGAAAGGGACAGCCTGGGCCGTATCACCATTGATAAAAAATATTATATGCCCGTGGTGCGCGACGTGCCTGTTTTTCCCGGCAAATCAATAAACCCCGGCGAAAAATGGAGCCACGAGGGCCATGAGGTGCATGATTTCCGCGAGAGTTTCGGGATTGAAGAACCCTACCGTATACCTTTTACGGCAAATTATGTTTTTCTGGGGCAGCGGGACTGGAAGGGGAAACCTTGCCAGGCGTTTTCGGTAAACTACAGGATTAATTTAACGCCTTTACCCCCCAGGGACGCCAGGGGTAAAATATGGCCGGTAAAAATCACCGGCGAGTCGGCTCAACTGGTGTACTGGGACAGCGGTATGGGGCAGCCTGTAGCGTATAACGAAAATTTCCGGTATATATTTGAACTGTCCAACGGAAGGGTGTTTGAATACCGGGGCACGGCCGAGGCCGAAATTGTCGAGTCTGTCCGCATGGACAAGGAGAAGATCGCCGGGGATATAGCCGAGGAAATACGCCGCCTTGATATTCCCGAGGTATCCGTGCGCGTCGTGGACGAGGGAATAATGATCAGCCTGGACAACATTCAGTTCCATCCGGATTCGGCGGTCATGCTTCCCGGAGAACATGAGAAACTTGATAAAATCGTTGACATACTCAAACGCTACCAGGAACGCGACATTATGGTGGGCGGCCACACCGCCCTTGCCGGTACGGAAGAGAGCCGCAGAAAACTTTCGGTTGACAGGGCCACTGTTGTCGCGGATTACGTCATAGAGAAAAAAGCCCGCACGCCGGATCGGGTGGTGGTGCGCGGTTTCAGTTCCGACAGGCCCGTGGCGGACAACAGAACCGAGGAAGGCCGCAGAAAAAACCGCCGCGTGGAGATAACGATTCTTGAAAATTAGTTTCAAAACTGCTATTCTGGCTGTACATGGATAAACTCATCATCAAGGGCGCCAGGGAGCATAACCTGAAAAATATCGACCTGGAGCTGCCCAGGGATAAACTTATAGTCGTTTCAGGCCTTTCCGGCTCAGGCAAGAGTTCCCTTGCCTTTGACACGATTTTTGCCGAAGGCCAGCGGCGTTATGTGGAAAGCCTCTCGGCATACGCCCGGCAGTTTCTCGGTCGTATGGACAAGCCCGATCTGGATTATATAGAGGGGCTTTCCCCGGCGATTTCAATCGAGCAGAAGACGACCCACCGCAACCCCCGTTCCACCGTCGGAACCGTTACCGAGATTTACGATTACTACCGCCTCCTCTACGCGAGGATAGGGATACCCCATTGCCCGATCTGCGGAAGGGAGATACGGGAGCAGCCCGTCGATTTAATCATAGAAAGCATTTTGCAGATGGGCGAGGGGACAAAGGTACAGCTTCTCGCGCCTGTAATCAAGGGAAAAAAGGGCGAGCACCAGAAGATAATTGAAGACGCCCGAAAGGCCGGTTTCGCCAGGGCGAGAATTGACGGGGTGTTCGTGGAGCTTGACGAAACCATAAAGCTGGACAAGCAGAAAAAACACAGCGTCGATATTGTCGTTGACCGTTTGGTGATCGGGCCTGACATACGTTCAAGGCTTGCCGAATCCGTTGAAACCGCGCTGCAAACCTCCGACGGGCTGCTGCTGGTATTGAGGCAGGGTTCGGACAATGCCGCATCGGGAGGAAGCGCGAAAGGCGCGGTTGAAAATTTCTTTTCACAGAAAAACGCCTGCCCGGACTGCGGCGTTTCCATCCCCGAATTACAGCCGCGCCTTTTTTCGTTTAACAACCCCTTCGGGGCATGCCCTAGCTGTTCCGGCCTGGGTTCCAAACTTGAATTTGCCCCCGAACTGGTTATCCCCAACCCGGCGCTTTCGTTTAACGAGGGCGGCATTGTCCCCTATAACCCGGACAGCGCCTGGCACCGCAGCCGTTTTGAAAGCCTGGCGAAGCACTATAAATTCAGCCTGGACACGCCGCTTAAAACCCTGCCGAAAAAAGTCATGGACGCGATTCTCTGGGGCAGCAGGGATGAAATAAAAGTCCGTTACGATAACAGGGAAGGAACCGGCCATTTTGAATACCAGTCGAAATTCCCCGGAGTGCTGGAAGATTTGAAGCGGCGCTACCTGGAAACCCAGTCGCCGGGCGTAAAGGAATGGCTTGAGAAATTTATGAGCCAGAAGCCCTGCGAGGACTGCGGCGGCAAGAGGCTTAAACCGGAGGTTCTCGGCGTGACCGTCGCCGGGAAGAACATCTGGGAGCTTTCCCGCCTTTCCGTAACCGACTCGCTGAATTTTTTTGAATCGGTCAAATTTAACAAAAACGAAAAGAAGATCGCCTACCAGATATTAAAGGAAATCACGGCGCGGCTCGGCTTTATGCGTAACGTCGGGCTTGACTACCTTAGCCTGGAGCGCAAGGCGTCCACGCTTTCAGGCGGCGAGGCGCAGAGGATACGGTTGGCGACGCAGATCGGCTCAAGCCTCGTGGGGGTGCTGTACATTCTCGACGAGCCTTCCATCGGACTGCACCAGCGTGACAACAGCCGTCTTATCGACACGCTTTTGTACCTGCGCGACCTGGGAAACACCCTGATCGTCGTGGAGCATGACGAGCAGACGCTGCGTATAGCCGATCACATCGTGGACCTTGGGCCGGGAGCGGGCGTGCACGGCGGCAATGTCATCGCGCAGGGCAGTCCCGAAGAAGTTATGAAAGTGAAGGAAAGCCTTACCGGTCAGTACCTCGCCGGAACCCTCGCCATTGATATACCCGAAGAACGGAGAAAGGGAAACGGTAATTTTATAAAAATGAGGGGGGTAGCTGAGCATAACCTTAAAAACATCAGCGTTGATATTCCTCTCGGCGTTTTTACCTGCATTACCGGCGTTTCAGGCTCCGGCAAGTCAACGCTCCTCTCCGACGTGCTGTACCCGGCGCTGGCGAACAGGGTGTACGGCTCCAACCATCCCGAAGGAAGCTGTAAAAAAATTGAAGGCGCGGAATTTATTGACAAGGTTATTGACATAGACCAGAGTCCCATAGGCAGGACTCCGAGATCCAACCCGATTACCTATGTCGGCGGTTTTACCGCGATACGGGATATTTTCGCGAGCCTGCCGGAGTCGAAAATGCGGGGCTACAAGCCGGGGCGTTTTTCGTTTAACGTCAAGGGCGGCAGATGCGAGAACTGCGAAGGCGGCGGGACAATTAAAATCGAGATGAACTTCCTGCCCGACGTATATATCACCTGCGACGTGTGCCAGGGAAAGCGTTTTAACCGCGAAACCCTTGACATACGGTACAAGGGCAAAAATATAGCCGAGGTGCTGGACATGACCATCGAGGAGGCGGCGGAATTTTTCGCCCCGATACCCCAGGTCGCCCGCAAGATGCAGACCCTGCTTTCCGTGGGGCTTGGGTATATTAAACTTGGCCAGTCCGCGCTCACGCTTTCCGGCGGCGAGGCGCAGCGCGTCAAACTTGCCCTGGAGCTTTCCAGGCGTTCCACGGGAAGCACGCTGTATATACTGGACGAGCCGACCACGGGCCTGCATTTCGCCGATGTCAAACAGCTTATGGACGTTATACAGAGGCTGGCAGATCAGGGGAACACGGTGATTATGATCGAACATAATCTTGACGTTCTTTTGCAGGCGGATCATATTATTGACCTGGGGCCTGAAGGCGGCGACAAGGGCGGGCAAGTCGTGGCGACAGGAACGCCGGAACAAATTGCCGCCTGCTCCGATTCCTATACGGGGCAGTATATCGAGGAAATGCTGGATCGAAAATGATGCCAAGAGCCGTTATACCGATAATGCTTTTTCTCATTATTATGCCTGCGGTTTTTTTGCGCGCTCAGGACAGAGGCGAAGAACCAAAACCCGATACTGCCCCGGAAATCCGCGCCCTGACACCCGAGCAGAACCGGATTAACATGGACATCAGGACATCGACCCTTTCCGAGCTTGCCGCCTGGGCGAGGCTCCTTAAACTTTCCGAAGCGGGCACAAGCGCCGACATCGCGAAGCGGATAAGGGAGTATTACCAGATAACCGAACCGGAGCAGCCGGCGGAGGCGAGGCGCAAGGTTATCACAATAGAATCCGCCCGCGCTACCGAATACTTCAAGATTGAGACGGTGGACGAGGAATACGCCCGCCTGAGCGGGGACGTGAGGGTAAGCCTGAAAGACGGCGACGCGGTTCACCAGATAAAGGCCTGGAACATTCTTTTTAACCGTACCAGGAATATCCTTACCGCTTCGGGCGGCGTTGAATATATCAAGACGGAAGGGGATAAAATAGAAACATTCAGGGGGGATTCCATAACCGTTGACATTGACAACTGGTCAAGCGTGTTCCTCGGCGGCGTGTCGGAACGCGCCTTGCAGAGCGACAATACCACGTATCTCTTCGCCGGAACCGTGATTTCCCGCGACGAGGAAGAGGTGACCGTTCTGAACAGGGCCACGATCAGCAGCGCAAGCAACCCTGAATCCCTGTGGTCGCTCAGCGCTTCGCGGGTCTGGCTTCTGCCCGGCTCCGATTTCGCCATACTTAACGCGGTTCTTAAAGTCGGCGAAATACCGGTAATGTACATACCGTTCTTCCATTATCCGGCGGACGAACTTATTTTTCATCCTGTTATAGGTTCCCGTACAAGGGAGGGGCATTTTATACAGACAACGACGTACATTCTGGGCCGTCCCAAGGCAAGTTCCGCTTCGCAGAGTTCGCTTACGAAAATACTGGGCAGTTCGGCCGACATGGAAAAGAGGCGGGAAGGGATGTTCCTGCGGAGTACGGGAAAAAAAGTGAAGGACCCCGACAAAGTAAGTTTAAGGGCGATGGCCGATCATTACGTTAACCTTGGCTCTTTTATCGGGGCGGATCTCGGGCTGCCGGCATACGGGGTTCTGGGCGCCACAAACCTCAGCCTGGGCATTGGCCTGACACGGACTCTCGCCCAGATCGGCAATAGTTATACGCCGTTTTTCCCCAATTATGACGGCGAAACCGACTGGAACCACTCCAACCTGTTTTCATCGGACGTCCCGTTCAGGTACCGGTTTAAAGGCTCGAACACCCTAAGCGGCAAATACGGCAGTCTTACCCTGAGTCTGCCTTATTTTTCCGATCCTTTTGTGGAAAGGGATTTTCTCAACCGTTCTGAAGATATGGACTGGATCAACATGATTCAGCAGGGAGCCGCCGCGATCCAGGACGAGAATTCTTCAGAGAGCCAGGTAAGCCAGGAACCCTGGACTTTTACCGGGCAGCTAAACCCCAAATTTCCCAATATGTCGCCGTATATAAACAGTATTTCCATCGGCACTGTTTCCAGCAGCATCGCGTTCAGAACAGTAGACGTAAACCAAACCGTACCGGGCAAATATACGACAAATGACATTAAATACTATTCGCCTTCAAGATACTTTTTCGCCCCGGATACCGCCACATTGTACCAGGTAAGCGCTACGGTATCGGGCGCCCCCTTAAGCTTTGGCGGAACGCCTTCCCGTTCTTCCTCCGGTACGGATACGTCCGAACCCGAAGATCCGTTAAAAGGCATAGGAGTCCCGCGCTCTCCATTTGAGAGCAAGTCTAATGAAGAAGACAAAAAGAAAGACACGTCGGACAAACTTGTCCCGCCGGCGCTGACGCAGCGTTTTGATTTGCCCAGAATAGGAACCAACAGCTTCAAAATAGACTACCGCATGACACCCCAAAGCGCTTCAACTTTGCGCTTCGACTCCGCCAAATGGAAAGAATACTCGGATATTGACTGGAATGATGTCAGCAGCGTAAGGTCCAACTTCGGCGGCGACGCGAGTACAAATTTTGTTTTCAGCCATTCCGAAGGCCTTTACACCACTTCTTTTTCTTTCCTGGGCAACGGGACATGGAGGCAGTTCAGCTATCTTAACGAGGAAGCGCAGGAGTATTCTTTAAGCGCGACGGCAATAGATCCCGATCGCCAGAAAATAGCCAACGCCAGGTTAGGCGAATCCAGGACATCGGCTTTCTCCACTTCTTACGGATCGACAGTAACGGTAAGGCCCGTTTACTGGAACGCCGTATTCGGCCAGTCCAATATAGCGTATAACCTCAAGGGCCTTGCCGTAAGGTCAAAATTTGTTGAAAAAGAGGTGCCGTCCGGAATCACCCAGGATGAGAGAATTGAATTTTTTGAGAATTGGGCGGATAATCCGGAATATGAAATGGAATGGGGCGACTGGGACAAAGAAAAAATAAACACTCATTCGTTTACAACAAATTTTTCGGCGTCAATTATGGATAAGCTCCAGACCTTTTCGATGTCCGCCGAACTGCCGCCCCTGGACGCGGCGCTCAGTTGGAATACTGCTTTAAGGATATGGATCACCGAAACCAGCGCAAACTGGAGGGTGCAGCACCCCGCCGAACCTGACAATATAAAACTGGACCCCTTTAATTTTACCGAGACGCTGATCTTCGGGACTTTCGGACGCCTTTCCTTTAACATGCAAATGGATACCGAAGGCTGGGATAGTGAAGAAACCGGGACAATGGAAAAAAGGGTAAGTTCGCTTACCGCAAGGCTGGAACTGTCAAAATGGGGCGTTACGGCGGTATATTCCGCTTCCCGTATGCTGGGCGTTGAATATCTTGTGGGAAACAGCCCCTCTGAAACGGGATGGTTCCCGCGAAAAGGGGATGAGAATTTGATACTCCGCCCCAAAGACTTTATCCTTTCCTTCTCAAAAAATATAGCAATGAAAGATCTCTGGAAAAATAATATTAATAATAATATAGATTTTTCTGTCAGGATAAGTTCCGGCATAACTATTAATCTGCAGCAATATACCAGTTCCAATTTTACTTTTTCCCTCGGGTTTACCCTGGGGATAAGCAGATTCCTCAGTCTGACCGTATCCGCCGATTCGGCAAACGCGCGTATTTACCAGTACTTTCACGACTGGCCTGTATTCCGCGACGCGCCTATAGAATTGCCCGAAGGCACCCAGACAAACATATTCTACGACCTTCTGGATTCTTTCCGTTTTGACAATGAAGAATTAAGGAAAAGCTCCGGGTTTAAAATGAAAACTTTCCGTATATCGGCAACCCATCATTTGGGCGACTGGAACGCCATATTGAGCTGGTCAATGGCGCCTTACCGTCCGACAGACAGCCGCCGGTTTGAAATTAACAACGAAGTCTCTTTCCTGTTGCAATGGATTCCCATCAGCGAAATAAAGAGCGATATAAAGTATAACAAAACGAAAACCCCCGAATGGGAAGTGAAAGGACTCTAAACAAATTAGGAATTAGGAGTGAGGAATTAGGAATAGGGTAAGGCGATATTGCAGAAATATATGCAGAAATAGAGCTACCTCATTCCTCATTCCTAATTGATGATTTGCTTGCGAAAGCAAGCAAATCATCAAAGCTGTCCACACAGGGGATGTCGGCGCAGTCTTTGCGGATCGCTTCGGGGGCGCGGAAAAGGCAGCCCGAATCGGCCTCGCGGATCATGGCAAGATCGTTAAAGGAATCTCCTGCGGCGAAGACCGTTATATTAAGCGACTTGAACGCTTTTACCGCTTCTTTCTTTCCGTTTTTCTGGCGCAGCCTGTACCCGGTAACTTTTCCCTCGGGGCTTATTTCCAGGCTGTTGCATAACAGGCAGGGCCAGCCGAGTTTTTTCATCAGCGGTTTTGCGAATTGCTCGAATGTGTCGGATAATATTACAACTTGTGTGCGTTCCCGCAGGGCGTTGATAAATTCAACCGCGCCGGGCAGGGGAGCCATGCCGGAAATGACACGCTGTATGTCATTGAGTTTTAAGTTGTTTTTTTCCAGCAGATCAAGCCGGAAACGCATGAGTTTGTCGTAATCCGGCTCGTCCCTTGTTGTCCGCCGTAATTCGGCTATTCCTGTGGCTTCGGAAAAGGCTATCCATATTTCCGGAACCAAAACTCCTTCAAGATCGAGGCATACCATGTGCATAGAGTTACTTTATCAGCAGGGTTGGATTTTTACAAGCCCTGTGGTATATTATGGCGTGAAGCTGCTTGATATACATAACCCTTTTAACGCGCCTGTGTACCATGAAGAAACCGTAGACACTACTATGGAAGTCTCCCGCCTTCTCGCGCGAAACAACGCGCCGCCGCACGGCACGGTGATTACCGCCGATTTTCAGGAGTCGGGAAGGGGAAGGGTCCGCGAACGCCGCTGGGAAATGGAAAAGGGAACCGATCTCGCCTTTACTGTCCTGCTGCGTTATACCCAAGTTATACCCTCGGCCCTGACGTTGCGGGCGGGGCTTGCGGTTGCCCTCGCTATTGAAGAATTTGCCCCGGCGCTTGCCGGAAAAGCGCTGATCAAATGGCCCAACGACATACTGCTTCCCGCGCCGGTATCAGATGGCAAGCAAAGTGTTTTGAAGGCTGCCGGTATCCTTGCCGAAGCGGAGAGCGGCAACGTGCATATTGGCATAGGGGTAAACCTGTCAAAAAAACAATTCCTGGGCGGCAAGGCGGCGGGCATAGGCTTTGCTTCCGGCGCGGAGTATAATGCCGGAGACAGGTTCATCCTTCTGGAAAAAATACTTTCGCATCTATACGATGAAATTGAACCCGTCGAAGACGGCGGTGACTGGAGGGAACGCCTGGAAGCTCGTTTGTACAAAAAAGGCCAGCGGATATGTTTTGCCAAAGGGGCGGCGGATTCAGGCGACATGGTGTCAGGCACCCTTGCGGGCATAGGCCCTGAGGGCGAACTGCTTATCGCCCCGGACGGCGGAACAGCCCCTCTAGCCTTTACCGCCGGGGAAGTCTTTTTCAAATAGCAAAGAGCAAGGAGCAAATAGCAAAGTAAGATACAACAATCTTAACTTTGCTACCTGCTCTTTGCTCTTTGCTATTTGATTTGTTATTTCCCGCAGCACTTTTTGTATTTCTTCCCGCTTCCGCAGGGGCACGGGTCATTGCGCCCGATTTTGGGAGTTTCGCGCTTAAAAGGCGTTTCGTCTTCCGTCTCATCATCACCGTCATAGACAAGTTTAAAACCGGGGTTGATCTTTTTATGTATAGCGACATATTTATCTATCAGATGATCTTCTTTTTTCTCGTTAAGTACGTCAAGGTAAAACGCCTGGTTTAGTTTGAATAATTCAGGATATTCATTCATGAGCACTTTTATTGACGGGCGTAACAGGGACAAATTATAGACAATATAAATCTCCATCTCCAACTGCTCTTTATTATCTTTGTCTTTGTCTGCAAATAAAAGAAAGGCTGTCAGGTCAATAAGCACGTCGTGTATCCGCTTATCCGATTCAAGTTTATGCAACTTTATAGTCATTCGTATATATTTAAAAACTTTTTCATCGTCATCACTGTATTGTTTTATTTTTTCAAGTGTGGGCAGTATTTTTTCCACAAAAGGAACAAGCTCTTTCTTTCCTAAAAAAAGCGGCGTTAAGTCCATCACATATGAATATATCTCTTCTCCCGGGTTTTTATCATTGATAAAAAAATCGGCGAATTTATCATAATATTTCAGAGTATCTTCATTGTTAAATAAAGTATTGTTATGCGCTCCCACTATATAAAGAAGATAATTGTCGCGGAACATATTTATATCCTGTTCCATGGCGCGGTAGAAAATATTCGGAACCTTCTGCCTGGCGTCCCTGAGCGCGTAATGTATATATGCGTTCCATGCCTTGGGGTTTGACGGCTCGGCGATAACCGCGTCATTATAATAGCCGCCGGCTTTATCCACATGTCCCCGCGATTCCGCTATTTTTGCGCGTAACAGAATCGTCTCGCAATCAGACGGATCGCGTTCAATAAGTTCCGCGCACATTTTGTCGGCAGTCCCGCTTTTCTTCAGGTTCCATAACACCTCGGCAAGAAGCCGTTTAACGTCCGCTGAATCGGGATTTTTGCCGCTCAATTCCGTTAAGAATTCCGCAGCTTGTTTGTATTTGTTTTCCCGAATGAGGCTGCGGGCCGAGAGCAGATCGTTTTGCACGCCGCCTGACATAACAAAGTAAGCGTCATACTCGGCGCGCTTTTTGGGGTCATAAAGCGTTTCATAGGCAAGCCTTATTGCCTTGAATCCTTCGGGATCGGAATCCGGCGAATGTAATTTTACCGCTGAAAAATAAGCGCGTTTGATTTCATTGGCGTCCGCGCCGCGCTCTATTTTCAGAAGCTCGTAGTAATTCACTCCTTGTCTTCCTCTTCCATGTCGTCAATCGCGTCGGCAAGGATGTTCTTCAGTTTTTCGAGAATCGCGTCGTCCCAATTCATGACAAGGGCTTTTTTCAATTCATCGGCGGCGGCTTCAATTTCATCAATATATTCGGAGTCTTCGCCGTCATGAACCATTACAAGCCTTTCCGCTTTATTTATTATCTTCCGGTATTTCGAGGCGGAAGGAGAATCTTTCCATTTTGAAAGGTCAAGGTTTTTCCCCATCTGCGACGTGTTAACCGTCACTGCCGCCGATTTACCCGTTGAGACTATTTCCGCCTCAACCGTCAAAATGCCGTTCAAATCGTATTCAAAGCGGATATTTATCTTTTCTTTGCCCGCTTTGGCTTTAGGAATGCCTGAGAGTTCAAAACAATTCAACAGGTAATTCTCGTCAGGATCAAGGCTTTCGCCCTGATACGCGGTAATATGCACTTTTGTCTGATAATCGCTGGCAGTCAAGTATATTTGGGAGGCGGAGGCGGGGAGGGTAGTGTTGCGTTTTATAAGAACGTCGCAGAGCGATTCCTTATGGCCAAATCCTACGTCCGTCAAAGCTTCCGTGCTGAGGCTGTAGGGGCAAATATCGGTCAGGATAATCGCGTTTTCGTTTAAGACCCCGCTTAATACGCCCGCCTGTATAGCCGCGCCCCGGACGACGGCTAAATCCGGATCTACCGCCGACTGGGGAGCGATGCCGAATGTTTCATCCAAAAAGCGGGATACCAGCGGGATACGGGTGCTTCCGCCGACCAGCAGCGTTAAATCAATTTCTTCGGCTTCCAAATCCGCGTCGAATAACGCCGTTTTGATCTGCTGTTCGGTGGAATATATTTTTTCGCGGATCATGGATTCAAAGGCTGTCCGGGTGATCTTCTCGGAATATCCGACGGGATTGCCGTCCTTGCTGTACAAAAACGGCAATTCTACCGAGTTCTCCGTATTGTCGCTCAGGGCGATTTTACATTGCTCGGCGGCGATTTTTATCCGCATCATCGCGCGGGCGTCGCCCGAAACGTCAACTTTATCGCGCTTTTTAATCAAGCTGATAATGTGATCCATGATAGCCTGGTCGAAATCTTTCCCGCCCAGCGTGTTGTTTCCGCAGCTTGATTTTACCTCCACTACGCCCTCAAAAAGCTCAAGCACGGTGACATCAAGGGTTCCCCCGCCGAGATCGTACACCAGCATATATTTACAGTCCCGCATGTGTTCGATCCCGTAGTCCAGGCTGGCCGCCGTCGGTTCATTGATAATGCGCTCGACCTCAAGCCCGGCAGCCTTTCCCGCAGCCATAACGTCCTTGCGCTGCGCGTCGGTGAAATAGGCGGGAACGGTAATCACCGCGGAATCGACCGTCTGACCTGAGTGTTTTTGAGCGCAGTCTGTCAAATAGCGTATAATCATCGCCGCGACATCCACGGGCGAATACACCTTGTCCCGAGCCTGAAGTTCCGTGTTCTGTCCGAAAAGCCGTTTTACCTCAAGAAAAGTGTTTTCCGGTTCAAAGAGCGCTTTTTCTTTGGCCTCAAGCCCGACAACAGGGCTGCCGTCCTCGGCTATGTATACGACCGACGGCGTTATCGTTTCTCCCAGATGGTTGGGGACGATGACAATTTTGCCGTTATCGTCAACATACGCTATTTCCGAAGTAGACGTGCCGAAATCTATTCCTGCTTTCATTCTGAGTAACTCCTTGCCTACAAATAAATAATAGTAGTATCGTTATCCGGCGTGTCGGTATTGTCTGTATTATCGTTTATTTCGCTTTTTTCGATTTTATTGATGATGACAGCCGCCCGCCGTATAATCTTATCCTGGTACATATAGCCGAATTTCAGGGTTTTGATAACATAACCGTTTGGCATGTCAATGTCCTGTTCAGCGCCTTCCGCCGAATGAAGGCGGAAATCAAAAGGTTCGTCGCCTGCGTCGATTATTTCAAGCCCCACGGCTTCTACGGCGTTTTTTGCCCTGTTCCGCATCATCTGCGCCTGTTCAAAAAGCGGCGAGTCCCGGTCTTCGGCGGCAAAAAAGTAAAAGTCCCCGATAGTGTCGGCAAGCGCGATCAGCGAGTCAACAAGGGCGGTTTCATTGCCGCTGTTTTGAAGGAAATCGTCGATTTCTTCAAGCTGTATGCTTGTTTCTTTTTGCCTGGTTTCAATTTTCCGCAAACGCTCGCTTGTTTCCGCAAGACATTCATTAATTCCGGAAACGGCGTTTTGAGCGCTTGCGTCGGTGTAATATTTTAGTTTTTCCCAAAAAAAATCAAAAATCGCCATTCCGGACAGGATATAGCAATACAAAAGAAAAGAGAAGAGGGAAAAGGGAAAAAAGCAAGAAAAAACAGGAAGGAAGAATCAATGAGCAGTTAGCAGTTAGAAGTGAGCAGTTAGAAGTAAAAAACAGCGAACCAGCTCATTTTCCTTAAGATATTCCTAATTCCTCACTCCTAATTCCTAATTTTTTCCCCCCCTTGCCTATCCCCCTGAATTCCGCTACTTTGAAACAAGCATGAATTGGGAAAAAAAGGACATCCCGCCCGAAAAGGTCAAGGAGATCAGCGCGAAATACGGCTGCGATCTGCTGACCGCTTCCATATTAACCCGCCGGGGAATCACAACGGGCGGGGCTGTCAAGTTTTTCCTTGAAGAAGACGAAAGGTTTCTCCATAACCCCTTTGAGCTTTCAGGCATGGAAGACGCGGTTGAGCGGATACTCGCGGCGAAGGAAGAGGGAGAGAAGGTTCTGGTCTTCGGCGATAACGACGTGGACGGCATAACGGGGACGGTGCTGCTCACCGAGTACCTTGAAAGCATGGAACTGGACGTAAGCTGGCGGATACCCGGCGCGGACGATCCCTACGGGCTTTCGCTGGAGGCTGTCGAGGAATTCGCGGCGGCATACGGCACTCTTATTATCACCGTTGACTGCGGCATTTCGCGTGTCGGCGAGATAAAGCGGGCGAACGAGCTTTCCGTTGACGTTATTGTAACAGACCACCACGAGCCGCAGGACGAACTGCCGGACGCGCTAGCCATAATCAACCCGAAACTGAAAGATACGGCATACCCCTTCAAAGACCTTTCGGGATGCGCGGTCGCCTACAAGCTGGTGTCCGCCCTGCGCTTTGCCCAAAACAGCGGCTTGTACGGGCAGCAGATGTGCCTTTTGAACACGAGGCCGCTGAATGACGCTTGGATAGTCGAGGTTCTGAAAATGCGGAACCTCTCGGTCACGGGGACGCTCAGCGAAACCGTTATTCCCGGTATGATACGTATCGGCGACACAAGGCTGCCGGCTTTTCTGGAGGGGCAGCAGATACTCGTATGGGACGCCCCTTTGCAGAAGCGCGTGCTGGCAAAACTCTTCGGAACCGGCGTCGAGATCGGGATGCTGGATGTCGCCCCCGAGATCGGAAGGGAGATACCTTCGGTCGCTGGAAAAAGCCTGTTGCGGATCAAGGAGCTTTCCGCAGTCGCGAAATACTCGGACAGGGAAACCGGGGAGCTTGACGTTTTCGCGAACCTTTTCCGCTCGTTCGCGCGGAGGCGGGAAAACAGGGAGGGCGCGGGAACCGCGGCTCCCGCGGGAGCCGTTTACGAGGCGCAGCTTGCCGCCCTCGGCACTATAGGCGACATTATGCCGTTAGTTGACGAGAACAGGATCATTGTCCGTTCGGGCGTTAAATCGCTCGTGCCGTCCGCTGCGGGAAAGACAGGGCCTAAACCGGGCATATCGGAACTGCTTGACAAGCTGGAACTTTCAGGCGGCCATTTTGACGTTAAGGACATCGCGTGGAAAATATGCCCTGTAATAAACGCCGGGCGCAGGATGGGCAGCCCGGAAAAAGCGGCGGCCCTGTTCTTTGAGAAAGATCCGGTATTACGCGAAAAGCTTGCCCTTGAGCTTGTCGCCCTGAACAAACAGAGGAAACAGCTTGAAGAAGAAATCTGGTGCAAGCTGGAATCAATGGCCCAGGAAAGCTTTTCGGAATTCGGAGAGAAAATCGTGCTTGTGTACGGGCAGGAAATTAACAAGGGCGTTACCGGGCTTATCGCCCAGCGCGCCGCCAGGCGTTTCAACGTCCCCGCAGTCGCGGTTTCCTTTGCCGCAGAAGCGTATACAGGCTCAATCCGTTCGGCGCGGGATTACAACATAGGCAGCCTGCTGGAACAGTGCGGCGGCCTGTTCATCGATTCAGGGGGCCATGAATTCGCCGGGGGTTTCAGCCTCAAGCCTGAAAACTGGGAGCCGTTCAAAGAGCGCCTGAAAGACGTTGCTCTTTCCGTGGAACTGGACGAAGGCGGGGAAGAGCGCGTCCGCATTGACGCCGAGCTTCCCCTTGATTACCTTACCCCGGACATACTCAGCCTTGTGGACCGTTTCGCCCCCTACGGGAAAGACAACGAGCCTTTGGTTTTCATGGCGAAAAAACTCTTCATCGAAGAGCTTACATTCATCGGTAAAAACGAATCCAAACACCTGCGGATGACGCTTGCCACGGGGAAGCACAAATGGCCCTGCCTCTACTGGGACGCGGCGGCCCGAGTAATTAACAAAGAATTTGACAAAGGCGACTATGTTGATGTAGTCTTTACTATAACCCGCGACTGGTACAAGGGTATCGCGACGCCGCAGATGATGGTAAACGATCTGCAAAAGAGCAAATAGCAGGTAGCAAATAGCAAAGGAAGAGAAGAGGGTAACAAAGGGGATGAGGGAATGATGATTAAGATTCAGGGGTCCGGGTATTTAAAAAGATTTTTCTTGCTTTGCTCATTGCTCATTGCTCATTGCTCTTTTGTAAATGCCGTTTCTTTCCGTTACGCGATTATACCGGAAAACCCGAGGCCGGGGGAGCCTGTTACTGTCGGGGTTAACAATTCGAGCGGGGCCAAAACTGTGGCGCTGTTGTCTGACGGGAAGCGGCTGGCAAGATCCGCTTTTTTTAACGTGCCGGCGGAAGACGGGAAACCGCAGTTTATGGCTGCTGTGCTTCCGGTGCCGTCAACGGCAAAGCCGGGCGCGGTGACTGTTGTCTTTGAGGCGGCAAACGGGATACTCGGCGAGGTTTTAATTGAAATCGGGAAACGGGATTTTGTTTCCGAGGTGATAGAGCTTACCCCCGCGCTGACCGGCGTGAGGACGGCCCCCGACCCTCAAAAAAACGCCGAGTCGGCGCGTTTGCAGGCAATCATCAACCACACGGGGAATGAAATTCTTTGCTACGGCAATTTTACCCCGCCGGTAAGCTCCACGCGGCGCACCAGTTTTTTCGGCGACCGCAGGGTTTACAAGTACTCGACCGGGAGCAGCGACACGGCAATACACGCGGGGATCGATTACGGCGTCCCTAAGGGGACTGTTGTCGGCTCGTGCGGTCCGGGGAAGGTGGTTCTGGCCCGTTCCAGAATCGTTACGGGGAATTCGGTGGTGATCGAACATCTGCCCGGGGTTTATTCCCTGTACTACCATCTGGATAAGATTGAAATTGAGGAAGGAGCCGTAGTCGCGGCGGGGACGCCCCTTGGCCTGAGCGGGGCGACGGGGCTTGCCACCGGGCCGCACCTTCACTGGGAGATACGTGTCTCCGGGGAAAATTCGGACCCTGACGCTTTTATCGCCCGCCCTATCCTTGACAAAGAAGCGATTTTAAGTAAACTGAATAACTAAGGGATGTTTACGGACAGCCCGATCCTGCCTAATGAAGAAAGGAGGTGAAATTTTTTGGCGCATATCGTTATTGATGAAAACGAACAGCTTGATAAAGCCATCAAGCGTTTTAAACGCATGGTGGAAAAAGAGGGCATCATTCGTGAATTCAAAAAGCGGGAATATTATGAGAAGCCCTCGACCATTCTTAATCGGAAGAAAAAGGCCATCGCCCGCAAATTGATGAAAAAAAACCGCAGAGGACGGGCGGAATACTAATTAAATTAGGAATGAGGAGTTAGGAATTAGGAATAAAAGAGCAAGAAAAGACGGACTGATCTTGCAAAATTTTCATAATTCCTCCCTCATTTCTCATTTCTCATTCCTCATTATTTTCTGCTCTTTGTTCATTGTTTCCTGCGCGACGCTTTCCCGGTTTGGGGAACCTGCGGCAACACCGGAGGAGGTGTCGCCGCGATGGACGCCCTTGTCTGTTTCGGGGCTTGATTACTTCGAGGGGAAGGTGTCGCGGCCCCGTCTAAAATTCTACGCCTTGCGTGTCGATCTTCGTTCCCCGGATCTGCGTGTAGCGGTTGCTCCGGGAAGGACTTCCGGCGACGGAAAAACGTATAGTACCAGGGTAAGTTCTTTTGTGCGGGACAACGGGCTTGTTGCCGGGGTTAACGCCCTGCCTTTTGACCCTGTGTCGGGGAGGGAAGGGGAGCCGAGGGTAAATGTGGGGCTTGTCATTGCGGACGGCGTGGTGTTTTCCCCTCCGCATAAAAGTTTTGACGCTTTGGTTTTTTACAAAGACGGACGTGCAGCGGTTGTTTCCCAGTCTGAAATTAAAAATTTTGACAACATTGAAAATGCGGTAGGCGGGTTCTACAGGATTCTGCAAAACGGCGGGCTTGTCCCGCGCGTTCTGAGCTTGAGCGCCAGGCACCCCCGCAGCGCGGCGGGTATTTCGCCTGACAACAGGTTTTTATACCTGCTGGTAATAGACGGGAGGCAAATCGGCAGCATAGGCAGCACCGAGGCGGAAACCGCCCTTCTGCTGAGGGCGTTAGGCGCAACTGAGGGGATCAACTTTGACGGCGGCGGCTCAAGCGCCCTTGTCCTTCGTTCCCCCGGCGGCAAAATCCGCGTAGCGAACACCCCGATCCACAAACAAATTCCCGGCAGGGAAAGGGCGGTCGCGGGAAGCGTGGGGATAATTAGGAATGAGGAATTAGGAGTGAGGAATTAGGAATTTTCCCTGCTTGACAGCCCACCGGCCTTTCTTGCGCGCCCCTATGCGTTCCACAATGCCAGAATCTTTCAACTTGCTGATATTAGCCTCTATCTGGCGCTTTGTGATACCGATTGACTCGGCTATCTGTTCTGCGGTTATTTCCGGGTTGGCAATCATCAATTCAACAATTTTGCATTGCGTCTCATTTAAACCGAAGTTTATACCGAAGTTTAAACCGAAGTTTAAACCGAAGTTTAAACCGAAGTTTATACCGAAGTAATCGCCTTGATTATCACTTATTATCCCCTCGTTATTCGCCGCTTTATTGTTGTTCCGAATATTAAAGCAAATGGAGAACACGTTTGGCAGTATCGTAAATTCCGGCTCCGGCAGGCCATCGGCAATACAGCCGTTTTTCATCTTTTCAATACCGCGACCCCATGCCTCAATCTGGCCTGAACGAAAAAATCCGTTCGCAATCAACGGGTTGTGAGGATTAGAGCGGACGCCTGTTAGCAGGCTTTCCGGCTCAATATTCGGCGGTATCTGGCAGTCGTTATATATAATGACCTTGTCATCGTAAATCTTTATGTGAATCGGGTTGCCCGTGCTATAGTCCTTATGCACGATAGCGTTCAAAACAGCTTCGCGCAGAACATCGCGCAGCATAGGGAATTCGTCTATCCTTTGTATACCCTCGTAACGAATCATCCCCTTAAAGTATTTGGTGTAGATGGTGTCCATAATGCGGTCTGCGATACCGATGAGCGAGCCGTTGATTTCGTCCTGATAGCGCAAATCCGCGTCGTTTTCAAAGTAGCCGATTTTGACGTAAGAACCAAGACACCATCGCTCCGGGTCTTGATGAAATAACAAGACCGCCGCTTTCAACAGGTAATCGCCTTCAGTCAGTTTCAGGGCTTCAAGCAGTTCTCCGTTGCTGCCTTCAACATCCTCTGCCATAAGCCTCTTGCTCGACACGGCTTTTTTACGAAAGATATCAAACGCGTCGTGGTAGAAGTCGCTTACCTTGATGCGCGGTACGGGGGCGGAGTCCCATGTCCGGCCGTATTTACGCAGTATGAGTTCGTCAAGCGCAAAACCGGTTAACTCCTGATTGGTACTGCCGGATCGCAGATAGTATTTACCCCGATAACTGATGGCGTTCGGATGAGCAAGAACATTGATGGCAATATATTCAAGTCCTTTTTGATTGAAAAGACTCACATCCGCCACAATACCCATCGTCGAGCGGATTTTATTGGGCAGTTCCTCAAGGAGACGCTTTGCGTTGGTAAGACCGACCAACGCGCCTTTATCGTTACGCCCGATTTCCAGACACCCGCCTTGCGCGTTGGCAAAACCGCATATCCATTTCAGATACTCATCGCGCCAGGATTCTTTCCATTCGATATTCTGGGTTTCCATCTCTTGCGGCTTTTTTCTTTTGGGTGTTTTTTTATTTAGCACAATATAATTGGCTGCCCCCTGCTATTTCTTTTCGCCTGGTATATACGGAATGATGCCCTCTTCAAACGCCTGCTGCTGGATTTCCAGCGGCATGTCGCGGATATCGACGATAAGGCCGTTGACTGTGACCATCCAAATCATCGGATTTTTTTCTATATGTTCCGGCAGTATCCATTCGGCGCTGAAATAATTGATCTTAAACATTTTCTTTAATTCGGCGGCTTTGGCGCTGGCGGTGCTGGAAGAAATACCGAAGGGGGCTGTAAGCTCGCTGGCGGTCATGTGAATCTTCTGCGTTTTGTCAAAGATAAAATTGTTTGTGCCTATGGCATACACTATTCCTGCCGCCCATGTGTGGGCGCGGCCTGAAAGCAGCGGGGACTGACGCTTGCGGCAGAGTTTTTCCAGCAATCGCAGGCATAAGCTTTTATATTCGTCGTTGAGTTTTTGATCGCAGAACTCAATAATCAGCGCGGCGATTTCATTGTATTTACCTTGCATCTCTTTTGGAATTGCCATAGTAACCCCCCTTGTTTATCATAGCCAGTATAGAGTAAAAACAGCAAAACGGAAAGAGGCGACAAGAGGCGCAAAACAGCTTGAAAAAAACATCCGACTATGGAAGAATGTAACAATACGGCGGGGATATTTGTTTATACTTATATAAAGAGGGGGTAGACATGTATCAGAAAATTGCCCCGAACTGCCGGGCTTTCCTTTGCGCGCTTTTGTTCTCGCTTGTCTGCGCCGGGCCGCTGGCGGGCGAGGAACCTGTCCCGGACGGGGAACCCGCCCCTGGCGCGCAGGCTGCTGCGGGCGGCGAAACCGCGGGCGGTGAAAGTGTCCCCGCTGGCGAACCTGTTATTAGCGGCGAAACTTCAGGCGGTGAAAACGTTCCCGCTGACGGGCCTGTTACCGGAGGCGAAAGCGAGCCTGTTATCGGCGGCGAAACCCCGGCAGGCGGGGAAGTTCCCGCATTAAGCGGCGAACAGCTCTTTAGCGACGATTTTGACGGGGCGTTTGTTTTTGAAGCCCCGCCGCTTATATTTGAAACTATCCCGTTTGGCGGAACCCGTTCCTTTAGCGACATTTACCCGAACCTGTCGCGGAGCCAAAGGAGGCTGGTAATGAGCAGCGAGGGGGGCTTGCGCTACGCCTTCGAGGCGGAGGAGGCCCCGACCCTGCTTCCCGACCCTGACGCGAAGATCGATCTCTATAGCAAAGTCATGGCAAGAAAGCCGTCCCATATTGTCGAAGCCCTTGTTTTAGCGCCTTACGAGGAAAGGGAGCTTGATTTTCTGGACATCTACAACGCGCTGGGGCAGATCGGGGAAATTCAAAACCAGGAAGTTTTGAACAGGAGCGGGCGTAATATCAATACGTTTGAGGAAACGACCCGGCTTAACAACGCCAGAAGCAGAAGGCCCATCCCCGATCCCCCGCCCAGGGAAGCGCTCCCTTATTCGGAAACAATATACGTCCGTTTTGTTGACAAGTATATCGGCGACCTGTACATCCGGGGGACAATATCCATCGGCCTGTACGGCATAATGTACGACATGACCAATTTCAGGGACGTTACTTTTTCCCTTTTCAGCATAATGAAAGCCGAGCGTTTTTCCGCGATAATCTACCTTGAACCGGTGAAAGAAGGGATACTGATCTACAGCATGTCCGGCATCTATTTGCCCGGCTTTCTCGTCGGCAGGGTAAACCTTACGCCTAACATGAACAGGCACGTCTCCGTGCTGCTGAAATGGGTTATGCAAGGCCTGGATCGGGAAAGCAAGCGCCAAAGGCCGAAATTCTACATACCAAATAGCAATGAGCAAAGAACAAATAGCAATGAGCAAAGAGCAAATAGCAATGAGCAATGAGCAAAGAGCAAAGTTAAGATAGTACGCCTCTTCCTTTGCTAATTGCTAATTGCTCATTGCTCTTTGTCATGCTATACTCTTTGTCATGAAGGTTACCAAAAAGAATTTCGGGATTCTTTCCAACGGGAAAAGGGTGTCGCTGTATACCTTGAAAGCCGGGGATTTGACTTTATGCCTTTCCAGTTTCGGCGCGGCGTGGACAAGCCTTTTGGTTCCGTCCCATAAGGGCGGCAAAACGGACGTGCTGCTTGGGTTCTCCGGGCTGGACGGGTTTCTGAATAATACCGCCTATTTGGGCGTTACCGTGGGGCGCTTCGCTAACCGTATAGGCGGGGGCGGGTTTTCCCTCGACGGATGCCGCTGCGAGCTTGAAAAAAACGACGGGGGGAACACTCTGCATAGCGGCAGGAGGGCTTTTGACAAAAGGCTCTGGAATGCCGACGCTTACGAGGAGAGGGGCGGCGTTTATGTCCGCTTCGAGCTTGACAGCCCGGACGGCGATTGCGGCTTCCCCGGAAAGGTCAAGGCTGCTGTAACTTACGGCATTACAAAGTCAAACGAGGTTGTCGCCGTATACGAGGCGAAGGCCGACGCCCCGACTCCTGTGAACCTTACCAACCACGCGTACTTCAACCTGGCGGGGGAAGGGGAGGGGAGCATCCTGTCGCACGAGGTCAGGCTGGATTCCTCCTCATACCTTGAAATTGACGATTCTTTTATCCCCACGGGACGGCTGATTCCGGTGCGGGGCGGGCCTTTCGATTTCAGGCAGGCCAAACAGATCAGGCAGGACCTTCGAGCCGAATACGGCGGATCGGGCGACTCTTCCGCTCCGGAAGGCTACGACCACTGCTTTATTGTGGACGGCGATCCGGGGAAGCTCCGGTTCTGCGCCGAAGTCCGCGAGCCTGACGGCGGCCTTACGATGAAGGTCTTTACCACGCAGCCGGGGGTGCAGTTCTACACGGGCAACATGCTTACGGGCATTCGCGGGAAGGCGGGTTCGGTGTACGCCAGGCACTCGGGGTTCTGCCTCGAAACCCAGCATTTCCCCGATTCCCCCAACAAGCAGGATTTCCCTTCCTGCATATTCGGGCCGGGCAGGGATTACTGCGAAAAGTCGGTGTTCGCGTTCGAACTGTAAAAATCAAAGAGCAATGAGCAGGGACCAAATAGCAAAGGAAGAGGCTCAATTGGTATTTATTTATAAAAAAAAGCTTTCTTTATTGATTGGGCCGTGGTATATTATTATAATAAAGACTTTGGTATAATCTTACACTAATCGCGAGGGGGGATCAATATGATGAAATTAAAAACGCTGCTTATCCTGGGTATAACCGGCATTATATTCGTAACGGCTTTTACGGCGTGCACCCAGCCGGACGGCGCGTCGGGGACTGATAACCCGGGAAAACCTGCCCAGGATTTTACCGCGCTGAACACGGCAATCGCCGACGCTGAAGCGGCAAAAAGAGGGGTAAAACCAGCCGCAAGCGAGGTTGAAGTCCCGGAGACCATGAAGTGGGTTACCGTCCCGGTATGGGAGAACTTTGATGCGGCAATTGAAAAAGCTAAAGGCTCCCTTGACGCGACTACGCAATCTGCGGTTGACGCCGCAGCAATAGTCCTGAAAGCGGCAACTGACGCTTTTAACGAAGCAAAAAAGGACGGGACTAAGCCCTTACTCCATAACCAGGGACAGATTGACAAACTGCTTCAAGAGGCGAACGAAGCTATGCTTGGCGTTAAAATAAGCGACAACGGAGAAGACGTAGCTAAAGATCACAAGTGGGTCACCGCCGAAGAAAACAGCGCGCTGGCCAGCGCGATAGCCGCAGCGGAAAACCACTACGGGGACATTGACAACGCTCACGACGGCCTTTCTGCGGCTCTGCCTGTTTTTAACAATGCCAAAAAATCGGGAACCCTCAACCCGCGCGAACTTACAATTACCGGGCTGAAGGTAGCGGACGGGACAACGGTAACCGTCAGCATGTATGAAAGTTTCATCACCGGGGACGAAGCAGCCGCGGCTACCGGAAGCGCGGTAAAACAGAATGGAACGGTAAAAGTTACCCTGTATCAATGGGCGGGAAAAGACGCGTATTACTGGGCGGGCGCGGGTTCGTATCTCGCCGTAGTAGAGACTCCTGCCACTTACATAAATAACCAGCCAATAGCTTTCAGCAATGTCGCCGCCAGCGCCAGCCAGACAACAGATTTTTCCAAATTCACGCCTTTTGTGTATCAGTACAGGCCCAGCAATTTTATCTTCAAAACGGGCGCTATTCCGGCAAGCGGAATAAAGATGGACGACTGGTGCGTTAAAATGTCCGCCAGGACCACCGTAACGGAGACTGTACCCGGTAAGAACTACAATGATCTGCTGGCTGAAGGGGTGGATTTACCCTTGCCGCTCTACAGAAACGAGAGGCTTACCCAGAAGTTTACCGGCGACGACATATTATTCGCCAACACGCAGATTTTCAGCGAATTTAAACTGTTCGGCGGCGGTTCCCCCAGATTGCAGCTCGGCGCTATTTCAGGCAATATTACCCTGGCCAATGTCGGCAGCCCTGCCCCGAGGGTGTTTCTTAAGGCCGGGGCAGAAGGCGGCGCTTCCAATTCCCAGTGGTGGAGCGACAGAACCGAGCTTGTTCCGAGTTCGGGCAGTTACGCGAATATCTCCTGGTTGATCCCGATATTCCGCGATACCGGTTTTTTCGCGTCCCCGGATGCAAAATTCGTTCTGATTGTCCAGCCCGGCGGGAACGCCGACGAGTTTGAGATCAAAGTTCCCGTTTCCCCGCCTATTTCTATCAACAATGAAAACACCAGCGGGGTAAGGCTCGGCACGGTCAGCATTAAAACCGTAACCCTGAGCGGGACGATCACCGTTACCAGGGGCAATGCTAATGCTCAGGTTCCGGTTCCGTATGTTCAAATCGTGGCTGCCGAAACTGTCAAGGACAGTTCCGGGTGGGTTATTGGGGATTGGATTGGCACCGTTGATCTTGAAAATCCTGCGGCTAACGCGCCCTGGTCGCTGGTGCTGAGGCCTTCTGATACGACTGCGACAGTTGCCCTTATTGTGTACGGGTTCCAGGACAGCCAACGCTCTGTAAAACTTTTTTATAAAGAGCGTACAGAGGAAACTGAGATAATAAAAGTAACGCAGGTACCTACGACAATAACCATTAACCTAGGAAATCTGTCCAACGACTATGATCCTCCTTCGGACCCCGGGTTGATTGCTCCGCTTCCCAACAACACATGGCAAAACGGCACGATCACGGTAGCAAAGGGTGTAGTCTGGTATTCAATGGATGTTACTGCCAAAAAAGACGATAAAGGCAATGATATTTATTATTACATCTGGTGGAACGAATTAGTTACGCCTAATACCCCCCCGAATAATCCCCCGCCTAAGACAGGCGATGGCGATGGGACTAAGAACCTGGATATAGAAGTGCATGTCTGGGATGAAAACGGCAACGTCATTAAAACAACCAACGGCGTATTAAACAGCGAAGTGTCGTGGGCGCAGAACACCAACCAAATTGATCTCCGTTCATCAAGCGTAAATAAGCTTTTTATTAGAGTGCGCGCGTCCTCTTTTGCGGGGCCGGATAAAACAGGAACCTACGCCATAGTGTACAACACAAGCGGCGACAGGCTCCTAGCATCGAATTAAAGGAGAGGGGTATATATATGAAACAGAAAGCGCTTTTTATATTGGGAATAACCGGCATCGTGCTGGCAATGTTTTTTGCCTCATGCAACAACGACCCGGAGGGCAGCGCTCAGGGCGGCGACGATGACGTTCAGAAGCTTATCAACACGATTGCCGATGCGGACAAGGCTATGGAAAACGTCAGAGGGAGCTTGGACGGTACGGATATCAGCAAGTCGGGATACTGGGTCACTCCCGAAGTGTGGGACGATATTGTCAGGGCGAAAATAAGCGCTAACGCGGCGTTAAACGCGCAGCCCCGCGACATTGAGGAGATTAAGAGGCTGTACCGCACCCTTTCTGTAGCCCTGGACACTTTTAACAAAGACAAACAGCCGGGAACCGGCCCGGCGCAGCGCTCGGTTAAAATTGACGGGCTGGATTTTCCCGACGGGACAACCATAACCCTTGAACTGTACGAGGATTTCAACGGGACTATGCCGAGAGGGGTTACGGGGAGCGGGCAGATACAAAACAAAACGGTAACCGTCCCCCTGTATTCCACCGGCATGGTGGAGCCGCCCGGCATCTGGAACAGCAGCGGCGGCTGGCTATTCGCGGTGCTGAGGGTTAACACGACTCCCTCGCAAACGCACATCAGCAAGGACGTGCTCAGGTTTGTTATCATCGCTAACGACAGCGATTCGGTGGTGCCGGCGCTCTTTTCCGACTTCAAGCCGTTTGTTTTCAGATACGAGGTTAGAGATTTTAACGAGCAGGCGGGCGCTGTCACGGACGCCGGAATATCGATGAACGCATGGTGCAAAAATCTGACCGGCACGAGAGAGTACGCGGGGCTTGCGGAACTTGGTTTAAGGCTCTACAAAGACAATCCGCGTACCCAGGAGTTCAGCGGCGGCGAAACATTAAAAGCCGATACGGCGATTTACTGCGATTTTGACCTGATGGCAAGGCGCTGGCAAATCGGCGCTATTACAGGCACTATTGCCCTGCCCGGCACCGACTCCGCGCTGGAGGTGTTTATTTACGCCTATGCCGAGGAGAGAGAGCAATTCCGTTCCTGGACCACGCTGAACGACAAGGCGCTGATAAACAGTACAAACGGCGGCTGGTCGATTCCGATATACAAAGATATCGGTTTTTTCCCCACTGACGGCGGCAAGGCCGATGATAGCGACCTAACGAACTATTACGGCACATATTTCGCGCTGTTTGTCCAGCCGACAGGCAAAAGCGGGTTTTTTATTGACATCCCGACAGTCAAGCCCGCTGTCACGACCACAACCGGCACGCCCCCTGTAACTACGATTACAAGAGGGACTAGAGGCGTCGGCACCCCCAGCGAGACCTACAATGTAGGAAACCTCGGTTCTGTCAACCTTAATACCATAACCCTGTCGGGGACGCTTACCGTTACCCGTAATGAGCAGCCGGTTCCGTATGTTCAAATTAAGGCTTTTATAAACGACCTTACTCCTTTTGGCTCATCGGTATCGTATACACAGCCGGGGGAAAACGCGGAATGGTCGATAAGGCTAGACGGGCCTGTTAATCCTGGCACGATGGCGACGCTGGTTCCTGTTAATTTCGAGGTGAGCGGCTATCAAGACAGCGCTCTCACGACGCTTCTTTTTACGAAAAAATATAGAGACTCGAAAGACGAGATCTTCATAATAGAAGTAACGGGGAATGATGACGTAAAGGACATAGCCATTACTATGGGGAATGTCAACTGACCGTAATATAAGGAGAACGAAACATGAAACAGAGAGTTTTTTTTCTATTGGGAATAGCCGCCGCCGTATTCGCAATGACGGCGTGTACATCTCCGGTGCAGTCCTCGGACTATACTCAGGAACGGCTTAACGCCCTGATTGCCAGGGCGGATGCCGTTATGGCAGATCTTAAAGGAAGCAGCAACAACGGAGAAGATGTAAGCGAGTCGGATTTCTGGGTCACTCCCGACCTGTGGGAAAACTTGGTAAACGCGAGAAGGGCGGCGGAAGACCACGGAGGGAACATTGAGAAGGCGTACAACGATCTTGCTTCCGCCCTGGCGGCTGTTGACAAGGCTAAAAAAGAGGGACTCGGCCCGCATCAGCGCGAGCTTACAATTGAAGGACTGGATAATTCCTTCTCCGGCAGGATAGAAATAGGGCTCGGTCTTTATGGTAGTAATGCTATCAATGGGACCGAATCTCCTGAAATTTTCGGAAACGGGGAAGTAGTGGGAGGGACGGTAACCGTTCCCCTGTATTCCAAAGGCAAATGGACAGGCGACAGTTCTCTATATTATGTTTTCATCCAGCGGTATACGGGCGAGCCAAGGGCTTACATCAGCAATTCTCAATTCAGATTCGACGGGAAGGACTATAAACAGACAGCCAAATTTAGCGAGTTCAGTTCGTTTACTTTTACATACACGTTTAGCGAGATTGCCGTGCCGCTGGGAATTAGTATTCCCAGGTGGGGTACAACCTACGGAGCGATACTTGACGGAATGGAAGACGGCGAGCTACCCGGTCTGTTCAAAGACGCTCTGTATAAAGACAAGGCTCGTAATAAGCAGTTCGATGACGACGACCCAATAAGACCCGATACGCTGGTTTACAGCGAGTTTAACTACCTGGCGGGCATCGGCGAATGGCAAATCGGCGCTATTACAGGCACTATTACCCTGACCGGGATCTCCGACGTGCAGCAGGTGTCTATTTCGTTTTACAGCCGTGATACCCCGTTTAGGAGCAGGAACAGGCTGATCCATATATCGGATGACGGCACAAATTTAACCTGGTCGATCCCGATATACAATGTGGACGGATTCTCCTATCCCGTAACCGGAAATTTCCGTCTGGATGTCGTGTCCAAAGACGACGACAGCACGTTTTTTGTCGATATTCCGTCTCCTGACCCAATCAACAAAGAAACCTTCGATGTAGGCGACCTCGGCAGTATCCGCCTTGGTTCCATAACCCTGTCGGGGACTATTAACGTTACCCATGATGGGCAGGTGGTTCCGTTTGTTGAAATTGTGGCTCTTTATGATACTTTTTTCGAGCTTGGCAGAACCACACTTGCATCGCCCGGATCTAACGCGGTCTGGTCGATGAAGGCAGGGCAGCCTGTTAATTCGAAGATTACCAGCGTTACTTTCAGGGTGATCGGCTATCCGAACGACGAAATGAAGTGGGAAAACAATCTTTTTGTTAAGGAAATTACAATTTCACAAAGCGTTTCGGGGGATAACGACATAGGGGGGATAGTCCTTAATGTAAATTAGGAATTAGGAGTGAGGAATTAGGAATAAAAGATCGTTATATCTTAACATTGCTAATTCCTCATCAATGTCAAGGTACGACGTGTCCTAGGAGACAGATATGGGAATTGTTCGCACAGAAATAACCTTGAAAAATGCCTTGGATGTAGGCAATGCACAACAAGGAATTATTAAAGATCCCGAAATCCGGCAAACCGTGGTACAGGCCGTGGTCGATACCGGGGCATTAAACCTGGTTATCAATGAGGAACTGCGCCGGCAGTTGGGGCTTAGGGTAGTGGGAACCAGCGGGGCTACATTAGCCGATAACACCAGAAAAACGGTGAAAATAGCAGGGCCGATAGAGGTTCACTGGAAAAACCGGTCAATGGTCTGCCAGCCCTGGGTCGTGGATTCCGGCAATGTCCTTCTCGGCGCGATACCTCTTGAGGGGATGGACTTAATGGTGGATCCCGTAAACCAAACGGTGGCAGGCGTTCACGGCGAAGAAGCAGTCTTTCTGCTGTTATAGAGGCAATGAGGAATGAGGAATGAGCAATGAGCAGTGATAAAAGGCGAGTTAACCGAGTATACCTTTTATTTCATTTGTTAAAATATTTACCCAATCCCTTCGACAATACAAAAATCTATATAAAAAGACAGTATTATTTTTTTCATCAATTTTGTAAACAAGCATATAATTTTTAATTTTAATGATTCGTATGCCTTTTGATGCTAAATACTTATTCCGAACCAATGGTCTGGCAAATGGATTCTCTTTTAATTTAATATATTTTTTCTTCAGTTCCTCCGCATGGTTTTGAGCAGCCATTGGAGCTTCTAATGTGTCTTTTATATAATTTATTGATGAAACAATATCATTATTTATTTTTTCAGAAAATATTAATTCAAACACTAATTACCCAACGCAGATTCCATATTTTTGAGCACTTCATTTTCTGTTAAAGTCTTTCCATTTTCAATGTCGTTAATTCCATCCTGAATTAATTGATATAATTCATTCCTTCCGGCCAATTCTTCATATGTTTCAATGCTCATTACCGCCAGGTCGCCTTCCCCGTTTTTCGTTATGAATACAGGTTCCCGGTATTTATGACAAAAATCGGAAATTTTTCCATAATTATTGCGTAAATCGGCGCTCTTTCGTATAGCTGGCATTATACCCTCCAAAATGTTTATGTACTTATTACATTGCCTCTGCATAAAATCTATGATTTTGGCGGTTTATTGTCAAGAGACATTGTATTCCTCATTCCTCATTCCTAATTCCTAATTTTTATTAGTCAACGTATTCAATCGGGAACACCGCCTTGTCTCTGGAAAGCACGGTGTCGGGGAACACCTCCTGGGCTTCCTTGAGAAGCTGTTTTAAGTTGAACTCCGTGTAGCGGGGGCTGTAGTGGATCAGGGCGAGTTTTTTGACGCCGGCTGCCTGCAAGGCTATGCGGGCGGCTTCCGCCGCAGTCATGTGCTTTTTGGAATGGGCGTCTTCGGCAAGCTCCTGTTCAAACATGCCTTCGCAGACAAAAAGATCGGAACCGGCGACTTCCGGCGCGATTTCCGGAAAGGCGAGGCTGTCCGTAACAAAGGAAAATTTTCTGCCCAGGCGGGGATGGCCCAGAACCTCCTGCGGCCGCACGTCCGCGCCGCTTGAGGACTGCACCGTTTCCCCGGCCTGCAATTTTGACCAGAGGGGGCCGCGCGGAACCCCTAAGGCTTCGGCCTTTTCCGGGTGGAATTCGCCGGGGCGCAGGTATTCCTCCAGCGTGTAGCCGAAGCAGGGTTTTGTGTGCCGCAGGGGGAAGCTGCGTATATGGAAGCCGTCTCCCTGGAACACCACGCCCGGCTCGGTTATCTCTTTCACGATAATTTCATAATTGATGTACATGTCCAGCACCCGGCGGCTGGTCTCGATATACTCGGCGATTCTGGGAGGGCCGATTATATACAGGGGGTCGTCCCTGTCCACCTGGGAGGAGAGCATTAAAAGGCCGGGTATGCCCGTAACGTGGTCGGCGTGGGTGTGGCTTACAAAGATCACCGAGATTTTTTTCCAGCGCAAATTGAGTTTCCGCAGGGAGACCTGGGTTCCCTCGCCCGCGTCGAACAGAAACAGCTCGCCCTCCCGCCTGAGCAGTACCGAGGTGAGATGGCGGTTGGGCAGGGGCATCATGCCGCCGCAGCCAAGTATAAACGCTTCAAGATTCATGGTTATGTTACTATATGCGTTTATTTATCAAATAGCAATGGGAAGAATCAAAGAGCAAAGCAAAAGAGCAAAGAGCAAGTATCAAAGAGCAAAGCAAGATACAACAATCTTACCTTTGCTCTTTGCTACCTGTTATTTGCTCTTTTGTATTGACAATCATTCCTTTTTTCGTTAACCTGACTTTAATGATGGTTAACAGAGGCGAAAAAAGCGTCGGCAGGCTGTCTACCAAGGCGAAAATCCTTACGGCGCTGCGGGAAAGGGAAGGGGAGACTGTAAGCGGCAGCGGACTGGCCGCGGATTTGGGGATTTCACGGGTCGGAGTCTGGAAGGGGATACAGGCGCTCGTTGCCGCAGGGTACTTCATAAAATCAAACGACTCGGGGTATTTTATGGACCCTGTTAAAACTAACGATTTCCTTTACCCCTGGGAGTTCGGCGAAAACGAGACGATGTTCCGCTTTTTTGAAAACACGCCCAGCACCATGGACAACGCGAGGGAATTCGCGGGCAGGGGGCATTCCACGGGGATAATCACCGTCGCGGACACGCAAAGCGCGGGCAGGGGGCGCAACGGCAGAACTTGGGCTTCGCGGCACGGGGGGCTGTATTGCAGCTTCCTCGACAGGCCGGTTATTTCGCTTGCCGATTATTCCATGCCGGCCATGCTGTACCAGATTGCCGTTGCCAGGGCCGTCAGCTCGGTTTGCGGCAAGCAGGCGAAACTGCGCTGGCCGAATGACGTTTACATTGACGGGCAGAAAATCGCAGGAATCATCACGGAGCTTGAGGCCGCCGGGGATATGATAAAATGGATGGCGACCGGAGTGGGGGTGAACGTTAACAACCCGACCCCTTCCGCGAGGGCGGTAAGCTGCTGCGAGATTTTGCGCCACGCCGTTTCCCGCCGCTTGCTGCTGATTGCCATTATCAACGAGGCGGCTCGGCTGAAGAAAAACGCCGCTTCCGCCTCCGCCCAGGGCAACAGCCGGATTGCAGAAGAGTGGAATTCCCTGGCGGACTGTGTGGGGGCGAAGGCGGCGATTGTGGATTCGCGGACAGTGCAGGAGGATAAAGGCCGCCTGCTGGCGAGGGGGGCGTTTGCGGGGGTTGATTCCGCAGGGCGCTGCGTCATTAAGGCGCAGGGCAAAGAGACGCTGTATTTTAATCCCGGGCCGGTTTCGGTTATGTTCCTGTAAAAAATGAGGAATGAGGAATTAAGAATGAGGAATAGGGGTGTTTTGAATTTGGTGCTGGCGGCTTTGTTTGCCGCGCTGATTTCGGCGGGGGCTTTTATTACGGTTCCCATAGGGCCGGTGCCGTTTGTGCTGCAAAATTTTTTTACGCTGCTTTCCGGCCTTGTGCTGGGGCCGTTTTTGGGGGCCGCGGCTGTGGGTCTCTTTATCGCGGCGGGGGCAATCGGCGTGC
>Ga0268262_10000577_pt1 | contig 48034 bp, 41 predicted proteins | sample TergutNc150P3_FD_190354 | JGI IMG/M metagenome (GOLD analysis project Ga0268262, IMG submission 190354) | Nasutitermes corniger P3 segment gut microbial community from laboratory colony in Florida, USA - Nc150 P3 (SPAdes) (version 2) | ecosystem: Host-associated > Arthropoda: Insects >... | reverse complement strand
CTGGAGCTCTGCCTGGAGTCTTGCAGCTCTCCTCTCAGCCTCTCGTTGAGCGTCGACAGCTGCTCTGAGATCTCGATTAACCTGCTCAAGGCGTTCTCTGAGCTCTGCGGTATCTCCTCCGCTTTTCCGGAAGAATCTTCTGCCCAAATTGGGAAGGACAATGCCAAGAACAATACCGGAAATAAAAATGAACAGGAACAGGAAAAATTTTTGCTTGCCATTCAATGGAAACTCCTTAATAAAGATCTTAAACCGATACTAGCCACCGCTCTTTAGTTTTTTTTCGTTCAGCACCAGAACCACCCGGCCTTCGCGAAGCAAACGGCGGTTGTTTTCGCTGGAAAGGATCTTCAGGGCATCTTCCCGGTCTATTACCGGGTCTGTCGGATTCAGCCCGAATACTTCCCGCGCCAGAATACGAAGCGGGTTGGATCCCACCAGAGCCGCCAGTTCCCCATCAAGTCCCGAAGGGCCCGGTTGGAAAATGCTTTCCCTTGCGGTGTAGCGAACCATGCGGTTTCCCGTTTCATTATCGGGGTTAAGCATATTTCGCTCATAAATAAGGTTCATATCAGTATCCCATATTTTGGGGAAAATGCAAGGTTCTACAAGGGCATGCCCCCTCCTGCCGTGAACTGGAAGCTCATTGTCCGCGATAATAATAATGCCGGAGTAATCCGCCGATGGCGCACGGATAAGGGGTTTGGGCGGTTCAATTGCCTGCCTGTGGCGGATAAACAAGGCGCTGATCCTGTCCATGAGCATTGTGTACCTGCCAGCCATGCGCTTCAGATCCGGCGATAAACTGGGAGGGATCTTTTCGGCATCCAGGCATATTGAATCCAGCAGCGCGAGCGGCAGCTCTCCCCGTTCAGCCAGGTCTGCCACTGTTGTGTTGGAGTCCAGCCTGAGCGAAAGCAGGCTGGGCCTTAAAAGCTCTGGATACGCGTCCTCCAGGGTTTCTTCGGCGAAGAACCTGCCCGCCGGGAGCCTGATGCCAGCCTGTGCCAGGTCAAAACTCACCTGGGAGTATAGCTCCCCCCGCACCCAATCCACGGAAGAAGAGACACTAAAAGAAGCTTGTTGGCCCCAGGCTGGAAATACCGCCAATATCAGGAAATACAGGGTAATGGGTATAGGACTCTTATTACTCATCCTTTTATTTATCGGCAAACGGCTCGAAGGGACGTAAGCCAATTTTCAGCATCCCACCACATACGCCTCAATAAAATAATCTGACTTCTTTGTTTGAAACTAAAGAATATTTATAGTTATGGGTTTAGCTGTCTAAAAGCGCTGTTTGAAAAAAGCTTGAAATAAATTCGCTTTTGGTTTATAATAACCAATCTACAGATGGGAGGCAAAAAATGGGACGTTTTTTATTGGCTCTATCATTACTATTGGTATTTGTTACGGCAATCGGGTTTTGCGAAAGCGAGTTTACTGAAGGGCAAAGAAAGGAAATTGCAGGAATTGTCAGGGATGTGTTTAAGGATGAATTTAAGAATGTAATCAAGGATGAATTCAGGAATGTAGTCAAAGAAGAATTACAGAGTTTCTACGGGCAGCAGCCGATTCCTGTTCTGGTAAGCCCAACCCCTGTAATCAATATACCGCCAAATATAATAACCATTACGCCAATAAAGTATGAGCTAACGGAACATGGTCTATCAAAGCAGACAGATATTGTTGCGTTAATTTATTCAAAAAACCAGAAGCTATCCCGCTCGTACATTGCAAACGTTGTAGATACCTATATTGCTGAAGCTAAATTTGAAGGTATAAACCATGATATTGCCATTGCCCAAATGCTGTATGCGACGGATTACCTTAACAATGTACAGCGTATTGCAGTCCATAACTACGCCGGAATGTTAAATGAGAGTTTTTGTAATATGACCACCGGAATTCGGGCGCATATCCAGCACTTGAAATTCTATGCAGTTGGTAGATTAGTTGACAATAATAAGAGTGTTGACCCGCGTTATCATATATTAAAAGCAAATTGCTATCTGGGAACTGTTAAAACCCTTGAAGACCTTTGTAGAAAATGGTCGGAAAGTCCAGGGTATTTACCTAATATCAGAAACAAGCTTGCAGAAATGAACTATTTTGCAGTTTACAGGCGCTAATAATTTGCAGCCAGTTCACGCACAGTTATTTCCCTAAATTGAGAAGAGCTGTGTATGATTTTTTTTAAGTTCCAAAATTCTCAAACCTGGTTTATAATAGATTCCAGCGCCTTCAATTAAGGAGGAAAAAATGCCTTGTACCGAAGAGGAAATCCGGACTCTTTCCGGAATCGCGCGGGAACTGAGATTGACCATGATAGATGTAATGGCATGGTCGGGCGGTTCACATATCGGGGGATCCCTCAGCATCACGGAGATCCTTACAATCCTGTATTTTAAGTACCTGAATGTGAAAGCGGATGAGCCCGCCTGGCCTGAACGCGACAGGTTTGTCCTTTCCAAAGGGCATGCTGCGGCAGGTTTCATACCGGTATTGGCGAAAAAGGGGTATTTCCCGGAAGAAGAGTTAAAATCGTTTAACCATTTTGGCTCGCCGTTTGCCATGCACCCGGACAGCAATAAGGTTCTTGGCTGCGACGCTTCGGCGGGATCCCTTGGCCACGGCCTTGCAATGGCGGTAGGCATGGGGCTTGGAGCGCGTTACCAAAATAAGGGCTTTAAGACCGTATGCCTTTTGGGGGATGGCGAATGTTGCGAGGGTAGCGTGTGGGAAGCAGCAATGGCTTTGGCGCATTTTAAGCTGGGCAATGTAATTACAATTGTCGACAGGAACCGGCTTATGATAGACGGCCCGACCGAAGATATAATGCATTTGGAACCCTTCGCCGACAAATGGCGTTCATTTGGTTTTGAGGTTATTGTGGTTGACGGCCATAGCTTTGCCGAGCTTGCTGGGGCGCTTGACCGCGCCTGGGCTGCGACAGAAAAGCCCGTTTTAATCCTGGCAAATACCGTCAAAGGCAAGGGCGTTGATTTTATGGAAAATAATGTGAAATGGCATTACGGCAGCGGGGATTCGGGACTCTGCGAAAAAGCCAAGGCTTCAATTATGAAGGGGGCACAGAATGGCTAACGTTATAACCGGAAGCACTTGGAACTGCTACGACGCCGCGACAATGACTCCCAGGGAAATATACGGGCGTACCCTTGCCGAAATGGGTAAAAGAGACCCAAGAATTGTAGGCCTTTCGGCGGATCTCGCCAAAACCACCGCTTTAACTTATTTTGCCGAGGCTTTACCGGATCGTTTCTTCAACGTTGGTATCGCGGAGCAGAACATGATGGGCATCGCGGCAGGGCTGGCTAAAACCGGGCTTATTCCCTTTGCATCCACAATGGCGGTTTTTGCGAGCTTCAGGGCGGGGGAGCAGGTGCGTACCGACATCGCGTACCAGAACCTGCCGGTAAGGATCATCGCGACTCATGCCGGCATTTCATTCGGGCACGCCGGAACCACGCACCACTGTACCGAAGACCTCGCAGTAATGCGATCCATAGCGAATATGACGGTGGTCTGCCCGGCGGACGGCATCGAGACAAGCCGTACAGTCCGCGCGTCAATGGATATTCCCGGCCCGGTGTACATAAGAATTGGTCGGGGCTTCGAGCCGCCTTTGTACGAAAACGAGGACTATCCCTTTGAGATTGGCAAAGCGACGCAAATGCGCGACGGGAAAGACATCACCATAATTTGCTGCGGCATAGCGGTGCTGCAGTCTGTGCAGGCGGCAAAAACCCTTGCGGAACAGGACGGTTTATCCGTCCGGGTGCTAAATATGCACACCGTAAAGCCCATTGACCGGGAAGCGGTACTGAAAGCGTTAAGCGAAACCCGCCGCATCCTCACCGTTGAGGAACACAATGTTCAGGGCGGCCTGGGGGATGCGGTGGGCAGCGTTATAGCCGAGTCTGGCAAGGGCTGTGTGTTCAAAAAGCATGGCATTCAGGACGAGTTTGCCGTTATTGGATATGCGGAAGATCTGTACGCCCATTACGGCCTTGACAGTAACGGAATTATCGGCAAGGTGCGGGAAATCATGGGAATGGAATTTGAGGCCGATGAGGACTGGAACGATGAATGAGCAGGAATTGACCGCACAGTTGTTTTTTAACGCGGCGTTTCCGGTCATGCAGGTGGTCATTGACGACGATCCGGCAATGAACGTGAAATTCCGCGATGTGGCGGCCACCGTTCAGATCTGCGCCAAAAACGGGAACGAGCTGGTAGCATGCCATCTTGTATTCGATCACGGAAAACTCAGCGTAAACCAGGGGCCTGCCCAGTCGCCTGATATCACCCTTAGTTTTGGCTCGCTAGCAAAGATGAATACCATGTTCCGCGGTGGCGCGGCGCTGCCGTCAATCAAGGGCTTTTTAAAGATGGGACTCTTAATAAAAATATTCAGCCTGCTCATGTCATTGATGATCATGATGCCGTCGAGCAGGCCGAAGGAACCTGCCAAACAGCGGCTTAAGGTCAAGATGAGCCTCTACATGATTACGCGGGCGCTTTCGACCTACAACAAGCTGGGAGACCCCGTAATGGCGGAATGGTGCCGCCGCCAGCCTGACCGCATTTACCAGTTCATTGTTGATGGTGAAGGTGAAGGCGAGCCTGAGATTGCTTGCTATCTTCGCGTAAAAGCGGGGAAATCAAAATCGGGCCACGGCGTATACAAGCGCCGCAGCCCCTTCGTTCTGTTCCATTTTTTCAACGTAGCCGGGGCTTTGAAAGTGCTGCTTAAAGACGTGGCTTTTGTCGAAGGGGTGGAGAAGGGCTGCGTTGAAGTTATAGGTTCCCCGGAATACGCCATGAACCTAAACGATTTTATGGCGGTTCTGCAGGGATTGATGACGTAAGGAAGCATTATGAAAGACCCAGAAACCCTGGCCTACATTAACATGTACGGCATTTTAGGATGCCTTGAAGATCTCTGCCGCTTTTCCCCGGATGCCAAAAACCTCGCGTCCGGAAAACCTACCTCGGTTTCCTTTTGCGTCAAAAGCGGTCCTTCCCTGACCCTGCGTTTTGTAGAAGGGCTTTGCAGGGTGGAGGAAGGGGAAGGCAAATGCGACATAAGGCTCCCATTTTCCGGCTATAAAAAATTTAACGGGATGATTGACGGGACTGTAACGCCCATTCCAAGCAAGGGTTTTACCAGGATAAGCTTTCTTACCAAAAACTTTATCGGCCTGACAAAAATTCTGGAAAGCTACCTAAGAGCGAAACCGGAGGATCTTGCGAATAACGATTTCTTTGAGGCCAGCACGATCATTATGTTTCACCTGATCGCAAGGGCGGTCTCCCAAATAGGCAACCATGACAAGATAGGGCGTTTTTCCGCTTCAAACATTGTGGATGGGATTGTTGTGCTTTCCATAAAAGGCGGCGCAGATGGGAAGGGCGCGATCCAGGCGGCAATCGCCGTTAAGGATCACCGCCTTTCGACGAGCCGCGAAATACCGGAAAAGTACCACGCCATTATGGAGTTTGAAAGCCTTAAGCTTGCCCGCGATGTTTTCGACGGAAAGGTCAGCACCCTTGGATGTGTCGGCAACGGGCTCATCTCCATGAGGGGAAATTTGAGTATGCTGGATAACGTCAACCGGATTCTTGACCGGGTTGCCGTTTATTTGGCGTAAGGAGCATATATGGGATTCCCGATTAATAGCTACGACAAAAGCAGGGAAGAATACAACCGCGCCCTGAAAGTGATTCCATCCGGCATCTATGGGCACCAGGGGCCGGCTGAAGGCTGTTTTGTGCCGGTCAGCGCATTTCCGTTTTTTTCCCGCCGGGCGAAAGGCTCGTATTTCTGGGATGTAGACGGAAACCGCTTTATTGACTATATGTGCGCCTACGGGCCGAATGTCCTTGGCTACAATGACGAAGAAGTTGACGAAGCCGCCGCAAAGCAGAGGGCGCTTGGGGACTGTATCACTGCGCCCTCGAATGTGATGATCGACTTCGCCGAGCTTCTGGTGGACACAGTCGCCAGCGCTGACTGGGCTTTTTTTGCCAAAAACGGCGGCGATGCCACCACATTGGCAATTCTTACAGCCAGGGCTTTTACTCACCGCAAAAAGATTGTTTTCTTTAAACGCTATTACCACGGCGTTGCTCCCTGGGCCCAGAAGGTAGATTATCCGGGCATTTTGGAAGAAGACATTATCAACAATATTTACGTGCCGTGGAACGACTATGAAGAACTCGCGCAAGCCTTTGAAGACAATAAGGGAGAAATTGCGGCTATAATCTCCCAGCCCTACCAGCATGGCAATTTTGTCGACAACGAGCTGCCGGCTGAAGGCTTCTGGCAGAAAGTCAGAAAACTATGCACCGATACGGGCGTAGTGTTAATCGTGGACGATGTACGGACAGGCTTCAGGCTGGACTTGGCGGGAAGCGATCATTTTTTCGGGTTTGAAGCCGACCTTATCTGTTTCTGCAAGGCTCTGGCAAACGGCTACAATGTCAGCGCGCTATGCGGCAAAGATTTCCTGCGTAATACCGTAAGCGGCATAACCTATACCGGAAGCTACTGGCTTTCCGCAGTACCTTTCGCAGCAGGAATAGCCTGTATCGGAAAGATGAAACGACTTGAGCTTCCCAAACTCCTTCTTGAAAAAGGGACCAGGCTCAAAGAAGGGTTTGTTGCCTGCGCCAAAAAGCATGGCTACGATCTCCGTGTTACAGGGGCGCCAGCGCTTTTCTATCTGCGCCTGGCCGACGACGATTCGCTCATGCTCCACCAAAGGTGGATTGCTGAAATGGTTAAGCGTGGAATTTACGTGACGAACCACCATAACCATTTTCTCAACTACAGCCTGAGCGACGCCGACATACAAACCACCATCGAAGTAGCAGACGAAGCCTTCGCCGCCCTCTGAACCGCCCTGGCAAAAAGCCTCTTGAGAAAAATATCTCACGAAGGCGCAAAGCTCACAAAGATCACAAAGGAAAAACAAAAAATTTGATCTTTCTTTGTGTTCTTTGTGCCTTTGTGAGAGTTATTATTTTGTAGAATCCATAATGTTACAAAGTATCAGGTTTAGAACTTTTCTCCGTAGTAAATGCCGGCCCATTCCCAGCGGCCGTGTATTTCCGGGTCAAGCGGGAAATAGATTTTTCTGAAATACAGGTACCAGGTGGAAATGTATTGCGACCAGCCCCAGGTTCGCAGGTATGCTTCGTTGGCGGTGGAGCTTAAATCAAGGTTTTCCGCGTAACGTATTCGGTTCCCCCTCATAAAGTCCGAAAGGTTAAAATCAACATGCCCTGCTACGCCTACTTCGCCAGCGTCTTCCTGCTCCCAGGTTCTGGTGAAAAAATTCACCTTGGCGTGGTACTGCCAAAGCCTGTTTGAAAAACCGTTATCCAGCGCGTCTTTTACAGCGTATACAAGGGCATTTAAATTTTCAAAAGTCCAGTCCTTGGCGGAATTGTAAAAGTCCACCAGTTGCTTCGCATAGTTGTCGGCGTTAGGAAAGCCCGGAACATTGGAACCCATGTAGGAAAGGTATTGGGCATAAGCCTTAATCGCGTTGTTCCAGTCTCCGGTGCCTTCACAAGCCTGGCCAAGCATGAAATAAGACTGTCCCTTGTCTATCTGATCCAAAAAACGTGAAATAAGCTCGTCGTAATACCATTCCCTTTGCAGGGGATTGTCAACCAGGAGTATCAGTTGATTTAAGCAGGCCAGATGAATGGACTTGTCCATGACAGTCAGGTCGTGATAGTTCTTTACAATCATGTCAAAATAAAGCGCCGCCATAGGGTAAGCTTCCATCTGCTGATATGCAAAGGCGATCATGAAAAGATAATAGGGAGCGTAAAAATCTTCCGGGTTTTCATGTACTCTGGTACTTAGAAAATTGATTAGTTTGCTGTATTCCTTCATCCGGACATATGTATTGGCAATTTCCCTGACAACCGAGAATTGTTCCCGGCTGCTCCTGTCTTCGGAGGCAAGGAGGGCAAAATAAATCCTGAGCTTATCCTGCTCTTCTTTTGTTCCGGAAATAAAATAACTGTCCTTTGCCTGATTCGGGAATAATATCTGTATATCTTCATTTTTACATGCCGAAAGGCATATCATGAAAAATGATAAAATTATCACTCCAAAAATATTTTGAAAGCCAGGAAGGTTTGCGCTTTTTTTCACATTTACAATCTTACCGACAGTATCATCCATTGGCAAGGCAGGGGGAAAGGCATATATTCTTATGATGGGTGGAAAAGCAGCGATTATTTCAATTTTCTTTTTCCTGCTTTTTTCATGCACGTCAAACTCCGTGCCAAAGGAAGTGTTGCTGTCAACAGAAACTCCCGCGCTAACAGCGGCTTCTATACCGGCTCCGGCGGTGAACAGGGGAGGCGGTGGAATTGTGGATGTAATTTGTTCTTCCGCCGAGATTGGCACTCCGTCAGCGTTGTTTAGCACCCTGGAAATTATCAATAAGGAAGGCCTTGCCTCAACGGAATTCGGTCGGGCTATGGCAAACGTCAGCATTACCCTGCTGAAAACGGTTTACCCTGCGGTTGCGTCCGGACTGCCTGCTCCGGATCCCCCGTTAACCCATCTTTACTCCCGGATTTTACGGGAAGCCGAAAGGGGAGTCTATGTTCCGCCAAGGAAAAATTCGCCGGACTATCTGGAATATGTACTTCCATTTTTGAGTATTTTCCCCGGAGAGAAAGTTGTTTCATCTGACAAATACCGTTCGGCGCTGCCGGATTTGGAAAAGGCTGCGGGACTGAATGGCGAATCTGTCCTGGCGCCTTATTTCATGGGAGTTGCCTTTGAAAGCCTGAATCAGGCGGATAGGGCTGTTAAGCAATATACAGAGGTCTGGAATGCGTTTCCCGATTGCTACCCGGCTGCCCTCGGCATTGCGCGGGCAATGGAAGGGGAGGGCAAGTATCTTGAGGCTGAAGATTTCCTTTCGGATCTGGCTGGCCGTTTTCCTGAAAATACGCAGATCCAGCGTCAACTGGCCCTCTCTTATTATCACTCAGGCAGATGGGCGCGTGCGTTGGCTGCAGTGGATGAGATTTTACAAAAGAACCCCAGAGACGGGGAATTTGTTTTAATGAAAGCCCATATCCTGGTTGAGCAGGGACAGCTTCTTCAAGCACAGGCGCCTTTGGATTTGTACGCCGGGATTAACCCCAATGACCGCTTTGCTCTTTACCTCCGCGCAAGGGTTCAGGCGGAAGCTTACAACAATAGGGAAGGGGCATTGAATTACCTGAGATCCATAATCAGAAGCTCAACTCCGGCGAATGAATATTATAATGAAGCAGCGATATACGCGGCCAGGCTATTGATGGAGTCCAGCCGCCCGCAGGAACAAAAAGAAGGCATGGATCTGCTGGTTAAGCTTTTGACTGTTCCCAATCCCTCTCTGGAAGCGCTAAGCCTTGCCATGTGGGAGGCAATCCGGCGGGAGTCATACCGGGACGCATGGCTCTACCTTGGGCGGCTTCTGGAAGAACGCCGCTCAACCCAGGATCTTCTGGCGGCGTACACCATAGAAAAGGAACAGGGAAACGCTGCTGCTGCGCTTTCTTTCGCGCGGGAGCTTTATCAGCGGGATCGTTCAAACGATGAGGGAATATTGGCTTATATTTCAGCGTTGATTGATACAGGCCGCAAGGACGAAGCGGTGGGAATGATAGAAAGCCGGCTTGCGGGCATGGCTGGTGGCTCGCTAAAAAGCAGGTATTATTACCTTCGCAGCCTTACAACAGGCAACGAAGAATCGCAGATGAACTATCTTCGCTCCAGCCTTTTTGAGGATTCGCGCAACCTAAATTCCCTGATCGCGTTATTTGAAATTTATCTGCGCCGCAATGACGAGAGGCGGGCGATTTCCTACCTCAGGCAGGCCCTGGCTTTGGCTCCGGACAACCCGCAGCTTAAACGCTACGAGGCCGAATACTCAGCCGCCCTTAGGAGCGGCAATTAACGCGCCATTACCACGCCGGGAAGCGGGCTGCGGACTTTAATCGACATATACTTAAAAGGATGGATGTCCAGGGCGTTTGGATACCAGCCGTCAATTTCGTTTGTGTCAATAATATTTATCGCTGGACTGTATGATATTGGCAAAACATTTCCCCTTGACAATAGCAACTCTTCGGCTTCCGCAAGGGTACCCCATCGTTTCGCGCCTTCCTCGTTCATGGACTTTTCTATCAATGCTTCATAGTCGTCGTCATTGTGCAGGGCGTCGTTCAGGTTGGAATCCCTGCACCACATTTGCAGAAAAGTGTAAGGGTCGGCAAAATCTCCAATCCACGTGGTGTACCCCACATCGTAATCGTTTAGTTTAGCGGATTGGTAGTACTGCCTGAACGGGACTACATCAATTTTTACCGGAATGTTTAAAATCTCAAACCATGCCCTTGCCATAAGTTGTGCGATGCGCTCGGCTTCCTGGGACGGGGTAATGCGGATCACCAGTTCCGGCAATCCTGCTCCCCCAGGATGGTTTGCTTCGTTCAAAAGACTGATTGCCTCTTCTATGTCGGATTTATCCAGCCCGTCAATTCTTGGATAGTCCGAAAGCGGGTGGATCAGGGTTTTTGCGGGCAAGGAGTGGCCCTGCCGGATTTCCTGCCACGGCAATACCAGCGAGAGCGCCCTTCTTAAGCGGTAGTCGTTCCATGGTTCCCTGGCGGAGCGTATGTAATAATAGTATGTTGCGAACATGGCGTTTACTTCGATGCCGCTGCGATCTGTCAGGGCGTCGAAATTCACATCCCCCTGTATCCACCGCCCGTTTCCGGAATTCCACATTGCCGCCGCTTCGTCTCCGTCTTCCGCGTATTTAATAATGAGCTTGTTGAGTGAAACCCGTCTGGCATCCCAGTAATGCTGGTTTTTTGAAAAGGTAATCCCGTCCTCGTTTATTTCTTCTATGAAAAATGGGCCATTGGAAACCGTATTTTCCCATTTTTCTTCTTTAAGCATGGAAGGGTGTATGGGGCTGAAAGAGTGGTGGCAAAGCATACTGGGGAAAAAAGAAGCCGGGGAATTCAACCGTACCACAAGGGTTTTTTCATTTGGGGCGGAAATACCCACTTCATCCTGAAGGATTTTTCCAAGCCTGTAGTCCCTGGCGCCATTTATAATATCAAAAAGGGAAGAGTAAGGCGAATCCCTGCCCGGCTCCAAAAGAGAGAGCCACGCTGCCCTGAAATTTTCAGCCCTGAGGGGATCGCCGTTTTGAAACCTGGCGTTTTCCCTTATGGTAAAGGTCCATTCCTTTTTATCTTCTGAAACTCTATAGCCGCTTGCGGACGCAAGTACCGGCTCCATTGATAAGGGATGGTAAGAAAAAAGCCCTTCGTAAATGGCTGTATAGATTTGAGCTTCGCTTGCGAAGTATGATTTGCGGAAATCCAGCTCCAGTTCGGTTTTGGAGAACACCGCCACAAGCTCATCCCGCGATGCCGATCTCGGCCTGGTCTCAGCGTAATCAGCGTCTTCGGCCAAAGCATAGAGACATCCAAAGCGGATTAAAGCGATAACCGTAATTAATATTTTGTAAAAGAGTTTCATCTTTGTACCTGTGTACCACACCCCTGAAAATCAGAACTCCTGGGTTACTTCTAAGACTCGGGTCCGGGGCCTACTCCCAGGCGCTTAAGCTGTTCTTCTTCTTCCTTTTGGGCGCTGTATTCATGGCGTTTTGAATTTGCCCTTAGAATGGCGTTTTTTATCGTCGCCAATTCCGGCTTTATGCCTTTAATTTTATCACGGTCTTCCTTGTCTACTTCCGCTTTAAAAAATTCATCAAGGGCGGTAAGGGTCTTATGGATTGTCTGAATATCCCTGACATTCCTTTCAAGGAAACCGATAAGCTGCTCTTCCTGCATGGCTTCCAGTTTGGATGCGGCGCTTCCCCTGGATGCCATGGGAGCCAGGGTGCGGATCTTTCGATCCAAATCGCCACGGAACGTGCTGAAATTGACCCTTTCACGTACATTCACGGCTTTGACCGGATCCATATATTCCACATTAAAAATTACCGGATCGGGTTCCTTGTTCAGCATCTGTTGAAGAAGCTTTTTTAATTTTTGGAGAAAGCCTTTCTTTTTGCTTTCCAGAAGGGTCTCATTCTCGTCCAATTTGCCGGCTATATCGGTAAAGGTTTGCGCGGTACCGCCCAATGTCTGAATTCCCTCTATCAATATACTCTTAAAAGAAATCTGAACTTTTGCCGCTTTGGGCTTATTGTCCGCTACCTTGAGTTTTTTTAAGACATCATCCCTAAGGGTAGGGCCTTCGGGCGAGGTATCTTCTTTTATTACTTCTTCCGCGAGATCCGGATAAAAAGGGGTTCCCGATTTGGCTTGCAAAAACGCTTTCTTTATCTGATTGGCGTTTGCCGCATCCGACTTGGACATACCGCCTGTCACATCCCTTAACTCAAGTTTATACAATTCCCTTCGATAATCAGTTAAGGCTTTAAGGTAGCCCATAATTGGCGTAAATGATTTGCTAAGGTGAACCAGGGATTCGCTTATGACACTCATCGTCAGCGGCTCTGTGCCAAGCTTAATCTGATTTGTCATCTCCGCTACGGCCTTGGTCATTGGATTCTGCGAATCGGGGCTAAGGTTCACCCAGTCAATGTACCTCACCAGGCCCAGGATGCGTTTAATCCTGTCCAGGTTAAGGTAATCCGCGTTAAACGGGTAAAAATTTACCAGAAAATCCAGCTGGTTATCGTAGTTTGCTAGCCTTTGGGTTAACTGTTCCATTCTTTCCGCGTCAGAAAATCCGGTAGCGCTGGGCACTTCAATTTCCGCAATCTTGGCTTCCTGCTTATAGGGATCTTCGTGAATAAGCCCCTTTTTGAGATATAAATTGTAAAGGGACGCGAAACCTGTGTGGTACATGCGAAGCTCGTCCTTTAGTTTTGGAAGCTCCGACTTCTCCAGCCAATCAGCCCTCTCTTTGAGAGCTTCGTCAAGGATCTTTAAATAATCGCCTTCTTCTGCCATTAAATTAATTATGCAATAATTCTATAAAATATGCAATCTTCCTTTTGGCTCTCCGATAAAAATAAATTTTTATTGGTTTTCTTTCTGAAAATCGAAGCAATTCACATCCCGGTGCAGTATATATGCATGAAATGCAGATCTTTTGCCGGTTTTTTGGTTTTTATACTGGCTTTGCCAACCTTACTGGCAGGGTGCGAAGATGAGTTGCAGATACATTCCCTTTACGAGCCGCTACTTCCGGCATTGCCCGGCGGCTGGAGGGATGTCCTTGGGGAAGCAAATTGGCGTCTGGAATGGGTTGGAGAGGAAGGAACCTGGAACAAATGGGAAGGAAAGCAGGGCGATGGAGTTCCCTCCCTTTCTTTGATTCAGGAATGGACTACCCCGGTATTGGCCTGGCCTTACTGGCCTGGTTTGGATTTAGGCCCGGGGATTATGCGGCCTTGCGGAGCCTTGTTTCCCTGGGATGCCTCCGGCAAAAAATTGGTCTTAAGCTGGGAGGGTGGGGTTGACGCGGTTTTCTGGAAGGAGCTGGCCGCTGTTGATGTTGATGAATCGGAAACCGCCAAAAGCAACCGCCTTCCCTGGCTCTTCGATTGGCCGAGGTTCAGGGAAATAATGGCAAGCGAAAACGTCAACGAGGCTGTCAGGCAGGATCCCTGGGTGGTGGACTGGAAAGAGGTAGGCAAAAAAACTGTCGCATCTGGTTTTGACCGCCGCCGTATTAAGCCAATGAAGTTGACCAAAATAGAAATTCCGCTTCCGGCAGGACTCTGGTCAGGCAGTTCTCCCTTTAGCCCTTTGCTGGAAGTTTCTCCCGAAGAACCCCTCACCCTGGAAGTTACGGACTCTGTGGTTGCCTGGGTTTCTTCAGGGGGAATTCTAAAGTGTTCAAGTTCCGGCTGGATATACCGCCCCTGGTGACGAATAGCCTAGATTTTCTTGCTATTTTACAATATATTCATTCCAAGAAACTTCACATGGAGGCGCAAAAGCACATCGAACCTCCGGTTCGCGAACACAAAGGAGAATATTAATTATTTTTACTTTGTGACCTTTGTGTCCTCCGTGCCTTTGTGAGAAATATTTTGAATAAAATTTTACCATTGTTACTTTTAATCTTTTTTTTGGTAGCAGGCTGTAATAAAAAAGATAATGCCGGCAGCGGCATAACTGAGATAAATGATGAAGGGCAGGAATACACGAGCTTGCCCTGGCCTGCTTTAGCGCGGCTTCGCGCTGGGGAAAATCCAATCTGGTTTGAGTTAGGGCAGGACGGACCTTTTTTAATCGAGGCGGCTGCTGCCGCGTCCCTTGCGCCTTATGTCCCGTGGCCCCATGCGCGTTATGTTACTGCAATGGCAATGTGGAACGGCTTTCTTGTGATGGCAGTGAACAGGGATGGCTTTCTTGTCTTTGGACCAATCGGGGAATCGCCCGAAGCCACGGAGCTGCTGCTATGCCGCTCTGACTCAGGCGGCATCTGGGATCCTTATACAATAGAATCGTTTTTTATCTGGGAAGGCAAGCCGGCTGTCCTTCTTTACAGGAATGATTTTTTCGGCGAGCTTACAGTGCCAACCCCTGACCCGCGGGTTTATGCGCTGGATTCTTCCAGCCCTGTTCCTGTGGGCGCATTTGTTCCAGCCCTGGAGGTATTCCCCTCGAATGGGAGTTGGGAAACAGAGCTTCTGCGCCGCGGGCCTGACGGCTTGTGGTATTACCGCATGAAAGAAAAAGCGCAGGGCAGGAACGCGACTGCTTATTTTCGCACTGACGATCTCAATATTGGGGGCAGGAAAATTTCTTTCGGCGAATGGATGAATTCTGACTGCGGCGAGGATACTGTAAATATCCCTCACAATTTAGCCATTTTGTTAGAGCGCGTTTTAGGGTTTTTCCCCGTGGCTAAAGGACAAATGAAAACGGTATCGCACGATTTTGAAGGGCAACGCGTTTTTACATTCGGTGCTTCCGACGGTATTTCCTCAATTGCTGAGAATACCGCCTTAATATATGCTTATTGCCAGAATGCGCCTGAGCTCCTGGCTTTGGCAATCTTTCCTGATGGAATGGGTTTCATCCTAACCGGCGAAGAGCAGGAAGCCATTCCTTTTTCACTCCCGGCCATGCCCGAAGGTTTTGTTTACACAGGCATCGCGGCTTTGGGAAACGTTATAATTACGCCATGGGAGGAACAACGGGAAGCGGGCGTGGGCGCGGCAGGTTTCATGGTAATGGCTATGGCATTTTTCAATTAATCAAAAAGGAGAATAACATGAAAGCAATACAGACAAACGCCGCTCCTGCGGCAATCGGGCCTTATTCACAGGCAATGATTTCAGGAAACCTGGTCTTTACATCCGGGCAAATTCCTTTGTCGCCTGAAACCGGCGAAATAACCGGCACAGGAATAACCGCTCAGACCGAACAGGTTTGCAGGAACCTAAAGGCGCTTCTGGAAGCTTCAGGCTCGTCCATTGCTAAAGTCGTAAAAACCACTTGTTACCTTGCGGATATGAACGATTTTGCCGCTTTTAACGCAGAATACGAAAAGCATTTTACTGGAAAACCGGCACGCTCCACCCTGGCAGTAAAACAGCTGGCGAGGAACGTGCTGGTTGAAATTGAGGCTATCGCGGAAATTTAAAGCCAGAGTTGCTACACTACGCTGTACAATATCTGACCATAAGTCGGGAACGGCCAGTGTTTCCTTGCAACAAGCGTTTCAAGCTCGTCAACTACCAGCCTCAATTCCGCCATGGCGGTAAAAATTCTGTCCCGGTAGAAACTCGCGTGAGCCGCAATATCCATCTCTTCCTTCGATTCCAGTATTGTGTTTTCCAATACTGACAATTTTTTGAGGAGAGAGGAAGATAGTTTCGCGATGTTGCCAAGCAATTGTTCTTCCACCGACACGTCATATCCACCGCAGGCTTTTTTTCGCTGTATAAGCTTTGCTAAATCATCCTGGTAATTCAGGCAGGCGGGGATTATTTCACCCTTGACCATATCCACAATTGTAAGCGCTTCTATATGAACGATTTTGCAGTAGGTTTCCATAAAAATTTCATAGCGTGAGTGAAGCTCTACTTCGGTTAGAACATTGTGTTTTTTAAACAGCTCAACGCTTTTTTTGGAAATAAGCGAAGGGAGAGCTTCCACCGCGCTCCTTAAATTTGACAGCCCGCGCTTCCTGGCTTCCTCAACCCATTCTTCGGAGTAATTGTTTCCGTTAAAAATGATCCGCTTATGCTCGTGAACCGTACTCTTGATAAGCGCCGCCAAATCTCCGTTAAAATCCTTCGAATTCTCCAGTTTATCCGCAAACTCCTGTAAAACATCGGCGACTACCGTATTCAATATTGCATTCGGATCGGCAATTGAAAATGATGAACCCACCATACGGAACTCAAACTTATTCCCGGTAAATGCGAAAGGCGAGGTCCGATTGCGGTCAGTTGAGTCTTTCGGGAAATGCGGTAACGCAGTCACCCCGATTTGCATCTGGAGCTTTTCTTTGCCCTTATAATTCGTTCCTGAATCAATTGCCTCCAGAATCTCTGTCAATTCCTCGCCGAGGAATATGGATATAATAGCCGGAGGCGCCTCGTTGGCGCCCAGCCTGTGATCGTTTGCGGCACTGGCGGTTGAAACCCTGAGCAAGTCCTGGTATACATCCACGGCCTTAATCACCGCAGCCAGGAATATCAGGAACTGGGCGTTCTCGTGCGGTGTCTCGCCCGGCTTGAGCAGGTTTAGTCCGGTATCGGTCATTATTGACCAGTTATTGTGCTTTCCACTCCCATTGACACCGGCAAACGGCTTCTCGTGCAAAAGGCATGCAAGGCCGTGGCGGTCAGCCACGCTTTTCATCAGCTCCATTGTCAACTGGTTGTGGTCAGTCGCTATATTCGTTGTCGAGAAGATAGGGGCGAGCTCATGTTGCGCGGGGGCTACTTCGTTGTGCCTGGTCTTGGCCAAAACGCCCAGTTTCCAAAGCTCTTCGTCAAGCTCCTTCATAAAAGCGGATACGCGGGGTTTAAGGCTGCCGAAATAATGATCTTCAAGCTCCTGCCCCTTGGGCGGACGGCTGCCGAACAGAGTCCTGCCTGTGTAAATCAGATCGGGGCGTTTCAGATACATCTTCTTGTCGATAAGGAAATATTCCTGCTCCGGACCAACCGTCGTAAGGACGCGCTTCGCTGTCGTATCGCCGAAAAGCCTGACTACGCGCAAAGCCTGCTTGCTGATGGCTTCCATTGAACGAAGAAGCGGAGTCTTTTTGTCGAGCGCCTCGCCGGAGTATGAGCAAAAGGCAGTTGGGATGCAAAGTGTTCCGTCCTTAATAAAGGCGTACGAGGTAGTATCCCATACTGTATAGCCCCTGGCTTCAAATGTGGCGCGGAGTCCTCCTGACGGAAAACTGGATGCGTCAGGTTCCCCGCGTACAAGCCCTTCGCCGGAAAATTCCATGATGATTTTTCCGTCGTCCGAAGGTGAAATAAAGCTATCGTGCTTTTCTGCGGTAATGCCGGTCATCGGCTGGAACCAATGCGTAAAATGGGTTGCGCCTTTCTCTACCGCCCAGTCCTTCATCGCGTTTGCGACTACATTGGCAACGTCAAGCTCCAGATGCGTTCCCTGCGACATAGTTTTTTTTAACGCGTTGTAAACATCCTTTGGAAGGCGGGCTTTCATTACCTCGTCATTAAAGACCATGCTTCCAAACAATTCCGGAATGTTATTCATAATTCCCTCCAAAAAAAAATTGATTCCTTTAACATGAAAAAAAAGCGCTTACCGGTAAATGGCGGAAAGCCAGTAACCGATAAACGCCTTTGTTTATCAGATAACACCTTACAAAAAAATGATATTTATGTCAAGCTTCGGGCATAATAAAATTCCGACTATTTCGTCTGCCTTACCCGGATGTGGACCTCACGGAGCTGCTGCTCTGTAACTTCACAGGGGGCTCCCATAAGCAGGTCTTGCGCGGCGCTGTTCATGGGGAAGGCGACTACTTCACGAATGTTTTCTTCGCCTGCAAGCAGCATTACTATCCGGTCAATGCCGGGGGCCATGCCGGCGTGGGGTGGCGCTCCGTAGTGGAGGGCGTTGTATAAAGCGGGAAATTTCTTTTCAATGTCGGCCTGGGTGTATCCCGCGATATCAAAGGCTCTTGCCATTACTTCAGGCAGGTGGTTGCGGACCGCGCCTGATGAAAGCTCCACGCCGTTGCATACGATGTCATATTGCCAGGCAAGGATGTTGAGGGGGGGCTGTGTTTCCAGGGCCTCAAGGCCGCCTTGCGGCATGGAGAATGGGTTGTGGGTAAACTCGATCGTGCCGGCTTCTTCAGTAGCTGCAGTTTCTTCGCTGATACCGTACATCGGAAAATCCACGATAAAGCAGAACTCGAAGCTGTCTTTATTGACAAGGTTTAACAGGTTGCCCAATGCCGTGCGTATCTGGCCTGCCAGGCTGTTTACCCTGTCGGGTGTGTCGGCGATAAAAAACAGGGTGTCGTTAATTTCAAGGCTTAGATCTTTTTTTAATGTGTTCTGTTTTTTCGCTGAAAGGTATTTAACGATGGGCCCTTTGAGGCTGCCGTCTTCCTGAACGGAGATATAACCAAGGCCCTTCATGCCAATCTCCGTGGCGAAGGCCAGCATTTTTTCAAAAAAGGATTTTGGTTGAAGTGCGACTCTTTTCGCTGCGATTCCACGTACAGGGATGTTTTTAAAAGGCTGGAATTCCACATCAGCGAAGAAACCGGTAAGGTCTGCAATAACAAGGGGGTTACGGAGGTCGGGTTTGTCAGTCCCGTACTTGAGCATGGCTTCAGCGTAGGGAATTCTTATGAAAGGCAGGGGGCTTACCGCCTTATCCGAGAAAGACTTAAAAACGCCGTATATCACCGTTTCTGCCACTTGGAAAACGTCTTCCTGATCAGCGAAAGCCATTTCAAAATCCAGTTGGTAAAATTCTCCGGGAGAGCGATCGGCGCGGGCGTCCTCGTCGCGGAAGCAGGGGGCGATCTGGTAATAGCGGTCAAAGCCTGAAACCATGAGGAGCTGTTTGAAAATCTGCGGGGCCTGCGGCAGTGCATAAAACTTGCCGTGGTGCTTGCGGCTGGGAACAAGGTAATCCCGCGCCCCTTCCGGCGAGGATGAGGTTAGTATCGGCGTTTGAATTTCAATAAACTTTAACTCTTCCATCTTCGCCCGTATAAAACTGATTACTTTTGAACGCAACAGGATATTTTTTTTCACATCGGGGTTTCTCAAATCCAGAAAACGGTAGCACAGGCGGACTTCTTCCCTGGTGTTTTTGGAGTCGCTTATTTCAAACGGTAATGCGCGGACTGCCCTGCTCTGTATAACAATTGATTTTACGTGAACTTCGACGGTTCCGGTTTCGATTTTCGGATTGACGGTTTCTTTGTCCCGTTTTTTTACCGCGCCAGTTACCGTGATGACGCTTTCTTTGCTCAATTTAGTTTCAGCGTGCAGGACTATCTGGGTAACGCCGTACTGATCCCGGAGGTCAAGAAATGTTACGCCGCCGTGATCGCGGATGGTTTCTACCCAGCCAGAGAGCGTGACAGCCTGGCCTGTATGTTCTTCACGCAATTCCCCGCAAGTGTGCGTCCGGTATCGATTCATGTATTCTCCTCTCTTAGCATCGCTGTTAATATTTTCTTCACCATTTCCGGATTTCCCTTTCCACCCAGTTTTTTCATAACCTGCCCCATTAAAAAGGCGAACACTTTTTCCTTGCCGGCGTGGTATTCCGCAACCGATTCCTGGTTTTCTGCGATAACCGCTTTCGCCGCTTCGACGACCGCGTTATCGTCATTGATCATGATTAAGCCTTTTTCGGCGATGTAGCTTTCAGGATCAACATTGCGCGTAAATACCGCTTCGACGGTTTCTTTGTAAGCGTTTCGATTAATTTTTCCGCTAGTAACAAGTGCAATAAGCGCTGAGAGTTTGTCAGAGTCAATAGACAAATCTTCCGGCAGAATATTGGCGTTGTTCATCAGCCGCATGATTTCTCCGGTTAAGAGGTGCGCCGCTTCAATCGGCTGCCCGCTCTTTTTCGCAATGGCCTCGAACAGATCGCAAGCTTTTTTATGGACGGTCAAAACCGCAGCCTCAGATTCGCTAATTCTGAAATCACGGCAGTAACGTTCGCGTTTTTGATGTGCCAGCTCCGGCAAATTTTCCCTGATGTTTGTAAGCCATGCGTCATCAATATCAATCGGCAAAAGGTCTGGCTCCGGGAAGTAGCGGTAGTCCTGCGCGTTTTCTTTTGAACGCATGCTATAGGACTCAAGTTTCTCGTCGTCCCAGCGGCGTGTTTCCTGAACAACCTGCCCACCGTCCTCCAGTATTTCGATCTGGCGCGCTGTCTCGTATTCTATGGCGCGGGCAATTGCCTTAAACGAGTTCATGTTCTTTGTCTCGGTACGCACTCCCAATTCATCGCCCTCTCGGCGTATGGACAAATTGATGTCGGCGCGTATGGAACCTTCCTGCATTTTGCAGTCGCACACATCGAGGTACAAAAGCGTTTCGCGCAATTTTTCAAGATAGGCGACTACCTCGGCGGCACTGCGGAAGTCGGGCTGTGAAACAATTTCCAGAAGCGGCACCCCGCAACGGTTGAAGTCCATAAACGTACCACCGCCCTTTGCGTCGTGTACCAGCTTTCCTGCGTCTTCTTCCATGTGTATTTCGCGTATGTTGATTGTTTTTTTGCTGCCGTCAACTTCGATATCAAGATGGCCATCCCTGCAGATGGGGGCATACAGTTGCGATACCTGATAGGCTTTCGGCAGATCGGGATAAAAATAATTTTTACGATCAAACTTGCAGTGTCTTGTAATATTAAAACCAAGCACGATGCCAAGCCGCAAGGCATACTCCACCACCGAGCGGTTAAGCACAGGCAATACGCCCGGCATCCCCGCGCATACCGGGCAAACATGGGTATTCGGCCCGTTGCTTGCTGCGCCGCCGCCGTAGGCTGTTGTACAGCCGCAGAAAATTTTTGATTTTGTCGACAGCTCGGCGTGAACCTCAAGGCCGATGACGGTTTCCCACTTCATGTTTTTGCTTCCATAGGTCTCTTTAAATGGTAGTCTGTCCGGTTTTGGAAAACCCGTGCCACGTTTATTATCTTATTTTCGGAGAAGGCGTCTCCGATCAGTTGAAAGCCTATTGGCAAACCCGCTGAATCAAACCCACAGGGAAGCGCTGCCGAGGGGAGACCTGCGAGGTTGATCGACACGGTGTAAATATCCCCCATGTACATCTTCATAGGATCGCCGATGTTATCGCCAATTTTATACGCCGTGGTAGGCGCGACAGGGGAAAGTATCATGTCAAACCTGGCGAACAATTTCGTGTAAGCATCTTTTATAAGGGCGCGTACCTGTAGGGCTTTTTTATAGTAAGCGTCGTAGTAACCGGAGGAAAGCACGAACGAGCCGAGCATGATCCTCCTTTTTACTTCCAGCCCGAAACCTTCGCTTCGGGAAAGGCGGTACACTTCGGAAAGAGATTTAGCGTTTGCGCTACGGTAGCCGTACTTCAAACCGTCGTAGCGCGAAAGGTTTGAAGAGGCTTCGGCGCATGCGATTATGTAATAGGTTGGAATCACATAATCCATTAGCGGCATTTCAAATTCTTCTATAGTTGCGCCTGATGCTTCAAATTCTTTCGCGACAGCCAGAACAGCGGACTTTACTTCATCGTCAATGCCGCCGGAAAAATAATTGCGGGGTAGCCCAATTCTGACACCTTCAAGTTTTAATTTTGATTCGCCGAATTCAAATGGCTTTTCTATAACACAGGTACTATCTTTTTCGTCCGGCCCTGAAATAATAGAAAGCATAGCCGCGCAGTCGTCAATGTTTTGCCCGATGGGGCCGATCTGATCCAGCGATGACGCGTAAGCCAAAAGCCCGTACCGCGACACTGAGCCGTAAGTCGGCTTGATGCCTGTAATGCCGCAGAAGGCGCTGGGCTGGCGTATGCTGCCGCCTGTGTCAGAACCAAGCGCCAGCGGAATTTCTCCCGCGGCCACGGCTGCGGCGGCACCCCCCGATGAGCCGCCCGCGACGCGTGAAAGATCCCAGGGATTATGTACCGGCCCTGACGCCCCGGTCTCGCTGGAGCCGCCCATCGCGTACTCGTCCATGTTGAGCTTCCCTATGACAACCATACCGGCTTTTTCCAGCTTATCGACAACAGTCGCGTTGAATACGGGCGTGTACCCTTTAAGCATTTTAGACGCACAAGTTGTTTCGATTCCCTCGGTGGAAATGTTATCTTTGATGGCGATTGGCACGCCCGCAAGCGGGGAGAGTGTCTCGACAGAGTCAATGCGCGATTGGATTTCTTTTGCGCATACCAACGCTTTCTCTTTTGACAGCGTCAGAAAAGCGTTATAGCAGCTGTCGTTTTTTTCAACTGCGTCAATGTACGCGCTTGTCAATTCGACAACGCCGAGTTTTTTCGCTTTGATTAACGCTGCCAATTCAAGAGCTTTTCCTTTATACTCTGACATCACATTTCCTATTCAACTGTCTTTGGCGCGATGATGCATTGTTCATTACGTACCGGAGCGTTTTGCAATATCAATTCGCGATCAAACGAAGGGCGCACCGTATCATCCCGGAAAACATTTACATTGTCAAACGGATGGCTGCGTTCAATCACGCCGTTTGTATCAATTTCACCAAGCCGCGCCATGTAATCCAGAATTTCCTGCAGATCTTTGGTTAACCTGGTTTTTTCATTATCCGAAAGTGTAAGGCAGGATAAATCCTCCAGATATGAGAGCAGTTTATCGTCTATTTGCATGGCAATTCCCCAGTCAAAATCGGTCGCGCTGCTATTCCGTTTTGTAACAAGTAATCCTTCAGCTCGCGAACTGAAAAATTTCGCTCCAGGCGCGGCGAGTACAACATGCTGCTGATTATAGCCGCCTGCGCATCGGTACCGGTAAAAAGGTCTTTCAGGTGTTCGGGTATTCCCGCTCCGCCTGAAGCGATTAGCGGAACCGACACGGCGGCTCCGGCCAGTTTCATAAGCTCAATATCGTAGCCGGAGAGGGTTCCGTCGCGATCAATGCTGTTTACGCATATTTCGCCCGCGCCGAGTTCCTGTCCTCGCTTTACCCACTCGATGGCGTCCATACCTGTCGCCAGCCTTGCCCCATCAATGTATACCTCATAACCGCTTGGAGTAAGCCCTGTACGTTTTACCTGGGTTGAAAGCACGATGCATTGCGCGCCAAAGGCTTTAGAGCCTTCAGTAATGATTTGCGGGTTTCTCACGGCCATCGAATCGACGCTGATCTTTTCTGCTCCTGCTTTTAATGCTTCATACATATCATGCAAATTTTTAATGCCGCCGCCTACTGTAAAGGGGATAAATAAACGACGCGCCACTTTTTTTACGGTTTCAATGTCAATCCCGCGCTTCTCAGCGCTCGCTGTAATATCGTAAAAAATCAGCTCGTCGATTTGTTCGTTGTACATTGTTTCCGCCAGTTCCTCGGCGGGGGCAACGTTGATGTTGTCCTGAAACTGCACCGCTTTTGTTACCATGCCGCCGATAATGTCAAAGCAGGCTATCAGCCTTTTAGTCAGCATGAATCAGCTCCCTCTCCCAGCTTTAGAAAACCGTTAAGAATGGCGAGACCCGCTTCGCCGCTTTTCTCGACGTGAAACTGTGTAGCGAAAATATTGTCTCTGTGAACCGCCGCCGCGAACTGGCCGTTATAATCAGCCGTCCCCCACAAATCATCTCTATTTTCAGGTTTTGCGTGAAAAGAGTTTACAAAATAAAAATAGCCTTCATTTGCGTTGTTGACTGGACTTTCTGCAAAAATAACCTTGTTCCAGCCCATCTGCGGAACCCTCACCTTTGAAGCGTCGAATTTTGTTACCTTGCCTTTTAGCCATCCAAGGCAGTCAGCGTCATCTTCTTCGCTGTGCTGGAAAAGAATTTGCATCCCGACGCAAATGCCAAGAAAAAAAGTTTTTCTTTTTAGAACAGCGTCCTCCAATGCACCGATCATATTCAATTCGCGCAGGGATTCCATAGTGGCCCCGGCGCTGCCTACTCCGGGCAATAGGATATAAGACGCGTCCGCAAGCTCGCTTCCATGGCGGGCGAATACTGCGTTATACCCAAGGCGGTTGATCGCGTGCATCACGCTTGGGGCGTTTCCCGCTTTATAATCAATTACTTTAACCATCGATTAACCTTATTCCCATTCTACCGTAGCGGGGGGCTTTGATGTAATATCGTATACAACACGGCTCGCGGACAGTATCTCCGCTGTTATCCTTGATGAAATGCGGTTTAAAAGCTTGTGCGGCAGAGGGGCATATTCGCAGGTCATAAAATCGTCGGTTTTTACTGCCCTGACGGCGATTACGTAATCATAGGTCCTGTCGTCCCCTTTAACGCCGACGGAGCGAGTGCCGGTAAGGGCGCAAAAATACTGATCGGGCCTGTTTTTTAGGCCGTCCAGTTCTTCGCGGAGTATTACGTCTGCCTTGCGTAATATTTCCAGCTTTTCCTCCGTGACCTCGCCCATGACGCGGATGGCAAGCCCGGGGCCGGGAAATGGCTGGCGGTTTACAAGAGAGGCGGGAAGTTTTAGCTTTCTGCCGAGAACGCGCACCTCGTCCTTAAAAAGCCCGGACAGCGGTTCAAGGATTCCTGTAAACTTAAGCCCTTCGGGAAGCCCGCCCACGTTGTGATGGCTTTTTATAACCGCGCCGTATTTGCCGCCGGACTCAACGATGTCCGGGTATATAGTCCCCTGCGCCAGAAAAGGAATGTCGCCTAATTTTGCGGATTCCTCCTCAAACACGCGAATAAATTCTTCGCCGATGATCTTGCGCTTTTTCTCAGGCTCTGCCACGCCTTTCACTTTGGCAAGGAAACGCTTTTGCGCGTTGACGCGGATGAAGCGGAGATCCCGTTTGGAAAAAACGCGCTCTATTTCGTCGCCTTCGTTTAAACGCATGAAGCCGTGGTCAACAAAGATGCATGTCAGCTGCCCCGGTATTGCCAGGGATAAAAGGCTTGCGCAAACGGACGAATCAACCCCACCGGATAAAGCGAGCAGAGCCTTTCTATCGCCAACCTTTTTTCGTATTTGGGCTATTTGCGTTTCTATGTAATCGTCGAGTTTGTAATCGCCTGAGGCTTTGCAGGCATCGTATAAAAACTTGCGGAGTATTTCGCGCCCGCCCTCGGTGTGTTTTGTTTCAGGGTGGAATTGCACGGCGTAGATCTTTTTAGCGCTGTTCTCGAAGGCGGCGATGCAGGCGGCGGTTTTCGCCGTTGCGCGGAAACCTTCAGGCAGCTGTACCGCAGCGTCCCTGTGGCTCATAAGGGCGGTGAAAGGTTCCTTGCCGAATAATTTTGACGGGCTTCCGGAAGGCATAACTTTGACGCGCCCGTATTCGCCTGTGTCGCCGGGCGCGACCTTGCCGCCGAGTGTATGGCAAATCAGGTGCAAACCGTAGCAAATGCCGAGGACAGGAATGCCCAGTAAAAATAGCTCCGGATCGCATTTGGGCGAATCGCTTAGATAAACGCTTTTAGGCCCGCCTGTCAGGATAATGCCTATCGGCTTTAATCGCTTGATCTCGGCAGCCGTTGTACTGCCCGGCATTATTTGCGAGTATACAGACAAACCCCTCACCGAGCTGGCGATAAGCTCTTTATACTGTCCGCCGAAATCCAGTACTAATACCATCTCGCTCATATCTCCACCGTTCCGTCGAAAACTTTAATGCAGTCGCCGGTCATATACACGGCCTCATCTGTGTAACGGATGACCAAGTCTCCGCCGGGCAGCTGAACCTTGATGTCTGTGTCCTTTTCGCAGTGCCCATTCAGTACCGCTGCTACAGCCGAAGCGCAGGCGGCGGTACCGCTGGCCAGTGTTTCGCCGGAGCCGCGTTCCCACAAGCGAACTTTTAAGCGGTTCCTGGCTACTACTTTGACAAATTCCACATTCACGCGGTCAGGGAAAATAGCGTCGTTTTCAAACAGGGGCCCAATTCTGCTTAAATCAAGATCGTCCAGATTGCCATGGAACACTACGGCATGGGGGTTGCCCATTGAGACGCAGGTAATCTCGTACTTGTCGCCGCCAATAACCATTTTTCGCGCAATCACGTTTTCTCCTGCCAAATTGATCGGGATTTTTTCAGGGCGCAACTCTGCGCGTCCCATATCCACCTTGACCGACGATACTGTTTTGTTCCGCGTGGAGAGAAACAGCTCTTTCACGCCGCTCTTTGTCTCAATCCGCATTTCGCGCTTTTTTACAATCCCGTTGTCGTAAAGGAATTTCGCGACGCAGCGGATCGCATTTCCGCTTATGCTGCCCTCGCTGCCGTCGAGGTTGAACATCCGCATTTTCGCGTCGGCAATATTAGATCGCAGTATCAGCACAACGCCGTCGCCGCCCACGCCGGTATGCCTGTCGGAAAGGAACACCGAAAGCGATTCAGGCGAATTGATTTCCATTTCGAAGCAGTTAAAGTAAATATAATCGTTGCCGCAAGTATGCATTTTTGTGAAAGCAAGTTTTGTTTGTTCGCTTCTTAGGCGGTTGATGTCTACCAGTTCCGTATTGATCTCGCTGTATCCTGAAAGCAGCCCGTCCGCCAGCGCGTTAGCGGTATCAACCGAGGTAAGGCAGGGAACGCCCAGTGTGCAGGCGCGCCTGCGTATCTTCACGCTGTCATTTGCCGGATCCCTGCCTTTCTCTGAAGTGGAGATTATATAGCTGATATTGCCGCTTTCAAGGAGCGTCGCCGTGTTGTTGTCTTTGTTATCGCTTATTTTATCTGTGGCTTGAACCTCAAAACCTTTTTCCGCAAGGTAGCGGGCTGTCCCCCTTGTCGCGTATAGCGAAAATCCCGCCCGAACGAATTTTTCCGCTACATCGATAATCTCAGGCTTGTCGCTGTCACGGACGGTAATAAGAACGCCACCGCGCTTTTTCATTTTATATCCCGCGGCGACAAGCCCCTTGTAAAGCGCTTCCTCAAGGTTCTTCCCGATGCCCAAGACTTCTCCGGTTGATTTCATTTCAGGCCCAAGATGCGTATCTACGCCGGCCAGCTTTTCAAAGGAAAAAACGGGAACCTTGACCGCAGTGTACGGCGGGATTTTCGCTATGCCGGATGAATACCCCAAAGAAGAAAGCGTTTCACCAATGCTGACCTTTGTTGCAAGTTCGCACATGGGAATGCCTGTAACCTTGCTGATATAGGGAACCGTACGGGACGCCCTCGGATTTACTTCAATGACATAGATATCGTTTTCGTACAGAACATATTGAATATTTACAAGGCCCTTAACATTCAAAGCCATGCAGAGTTTTTCTGTAACGGCAAAAATTTTTTCAGCCAATGCATCGTCAATGTTTAAGGCGGGATAAACAGCAATGCTGTCCCCCGAATGAACGCCGGTACGCTCAACGTGTTCCATTATACCTGGAATTAGCACGTATCCTTTCCCGCCCAGTGAAGGATCGCCGTCGCAGATGGCGTCAACCTCGATTTCCAGGCCTTCAAGGTACTTATCGATTAAAACCGGGTTTTCCTGTTTTGAGCGCAGGATGATTTCCATATATTCGCGAATATCATCCTGAGAAAATGCGATGATCATGTTCTGCCCGCCAAGCACGTAGGACGGGCGCATAAGCACCGGATAGCCGAGCTTTTCAGCAGCCGCCAATGCTTCCGCCTCGGTAAAAACACCGAATCCTCTGGGCCGTTTTATTTGAAGGCGTTCCAACAGCGCGTCAAACCGTTCCCTGTCTTCGCAAATGTCTATGCTGTCAGCAGATGTGCCGATAATGTTGACGCCACGTTCATAGATTTTTTTTGTCAGCTTTATCGCGGTACCGCCGCCAAAAGCAACTATGACGCCTAACGGTTTTTCGATTTCAATTATGCTCATCACGTCGTCAACGCACAGCGGTTCAAAATAAAGCCTGTCGGCAGTGTCAAAGTCGGTAGATACCGTTTCGGGGTTGTTGTTAATCACGATGACTTCGTATCCCATGCTTTTGAGCGTCCACACGCAATGCACGCAGGCGTAGTCAAACTCAATGCCCTGGCCAATTCGTATCGGTCCCGATCCAAGCACGACAATCCTCTGTTTTCCGCTTTTTTCTATAAACGGCAGGGCTTCGTTTTCCGTCCCGTTTCGAATTGAGTAGAAATACGGTGTCCTTGCCTCAAATTCTCCGCCGCAGGTGTCAACCATTTTGTATATCAAAGGGTAATGGGGAATGGGGAATGAGGAATGGGGTGGTGAAGGCAATGCCATGACTATTTTTAGTCTACCAAAAAAACTCTATGCCTCGCAATACCTGGATTCAATAACACAAACATCCCAAAGATTTCTCACGGAGGCACAAAGCTCACAAAGAACACGGAGGTAGATAAAATTTTTATTTTCCTTGTGGCTTCTGTGTACGCGAACCGTAGGTTCGATTAGCCTTTGTGAGATTAATTTTTTAGTGACACTTATTTATGTGTTATTTTCTGCGAGTTTAGCGGCTTCCTCAAAATCACTGTGCAGCAAGTGCATGGAGATAGTATCCAGCAGATCTTTGGTTGAATCTGACCATTCTTTCTTTTTCAGTTCTGCTAATGCCGCATAGGCACTTGCTTCATCATAGTTTTCGCAAGCGGTCCGGATTGTTGCAAGTTTTTCCGTTAAATACGCAAGGTTTTCTGAATCATCTGTAATGGCATTGCTTTCATTTTCCTTGGGCTTGTTTTTTTCAATTACTTCACCCAGCGCTTCCAGAAACGCCGGGGTTTCAGACTCTATTACCGGAATATTTTCCGCCCGCCCTGCCTGCTCTAATTTATGCGCGATGTCGGAAAGCGCAATTTCGCCAATATTTGCAAGTGCGCTTTTCATTGCGTGGACATTGATAATATATTGCCGGTAATCATCAGCCCTGCGGAACGCGTTGGAGAGTATTGCTTTTAAATTATTGATGGCTTTTTCAGCGTCCCTCGCGAAAATCACAGGCAGTTCCGAATCGGAAACCTGTTGTTTCTCATTGATCTTGAACGAAAGTTGCCGCGCCGCTTCAACCACCTCAGGCGGATGCTTGTCGCGAACCAGCTTGTTCAGCGTAATGTTCAGCTGGCGTATATCAATAGGTTTGGAAATGAACCCGTCAAAGCCGCGTTCCATAAACATCTCTGCCTGCCCGGCCAGGGCGTTAGCCGTAAGCGCTATGATGGGACGTGTATAACCCAGGCTGCGTATAATTTTAGCCGTTTCAATACCGTCCATTTTGGGCATAAAATGATCCAAAAATATAATGTCGAAGGTAGCTCCGCTCTTGATTTTATCAATCGCCTCATACCCGCTTGTTGCAGTTTCAATCGACAAGCCGTATGGGGTCATCAGCCCTCTTGCGACGTACAGATTCGTTTCCACATCGTCCACAACCAAAACCCTGCCATAGGGCATATAATCGCGTGCTATTCGCGGGCTTTTTTTCATTTGCCCCACTCTGTCAATACGGAACTGCATGAGGTTTTCCGCCACTTCTTTACCTATTGCCTCAGCGCCAACAATTCCCTGCGGCAAGCGTACTGTAAAAGTTGTACCTTTGTCCGGCTCGCTTTCCACTGAGACTTCTCCGCCCATCAGGTTGACCAGATGCTTCGTAATGTTCATGCCCAGGCCTGTACCCTGGGTTGTGCGGTTGGCTTCCGTATTAAAGCGTGTGTACTCGTCAAACAGCTTATTCAGTTGTTCGCCGGTCATGCCCTGCCCTGTGTCGCTTACCTGTAACATGAGCGTTACCTGCGGTTCTTCCCTTTGCTGCGTATGTTCGGCGTTAATCGACAACGAAACCTCGCCTTTTTCAGTGTATTTAAACGCATTGGATAGCAGGTTGTTTAAAATTTGTTTTATACGCAATTCATCGCCGTAAAGCTTTGACGGGATGTTTTCATTGACATAAAGATTAAAGACAATAGGTTTATTTTCGTATTGTATGATATTAAGATGGATAGTGTCGTTGATAATGCTTGGGACATCATAGACGGATGGCGACAGTTCCAGCTTGCCTGCCTCAATTTTGGAAAGGTCAAGTATGTCGTTGATGATACCCAACAGCAGATAGCCTGAATTGTAAATCTCGTTCAAAGCTTCTTTCATATCCGGCGAAAGGGTTTCGTTTTCCAGCTGAATTTCAGTGATGCCCAGTATTGCGTTCATCGGCGTGCGTATTTCGTGGCTCACACGCGAAAGGAACCGGTTCTTGGCGCGGTTGCTTCGCTCCGCCTGCTTTTTTGCCTCAATCAATTCAGTTACATCGAATGAATGCTGGATTTGAACAGTTCGTCCGTCAGACCATTTTATATATCGGGTGGCATTTCGATATGTGCGCTTGGTAACGGGGTTGTACATTTCCCATATGTCAGTACTGTCCGGTTCTTTGTCAAGTTTATAGCAGGGACAAAAATTGCATATTTCATCCATGTCTTTCAGAAATACTTTATAGCACAGCTTTCCGATACAGTCATCTCCAACCATAAAATCATTTTTCATATGATCGTTTACAAAGAGAATTTCTCCCGAATGGGGAACTGTAACATAAACCTGCGCATCAATGCTGTTCAAAATACTACTCAGCATATTGAGCGATTGCTCTGATTCGTGTATTTTCTCGATGCTGGTTTTCAATTCACGTAAATCGCGCACATAAGCGGTCAAAGTAAATTCGTTGTTATATTTAACGCGCATAAGCGTAACTTCGCATGGTATTGGCTCGCCGTTTAGTTTCTGGTGCATCCACTCAAAACGGCAGTATCCGTCGGCAAGAGCCTTTTCAACAACTTCATTAATTATCTCGCTTGACAACCTCCCGTCAGGCTGACGCTCCGGCGATAGCTGGTCAAATTTATCGGAAAACTCCTGTTCGTCCGGTAATTCAAAAAGATTGACTATGCTTTTGTTGCAGTCGTAATAATTTAAATTATCATAACGAATAATAGCGCCCAAAGGCATGGTATTGAACATAATACGCATCCGTTCATCTACATCGCGCATTTTCTCGTTCTGCGTATTGCGGTCTACGGCACTGCTCATCATCAAGCCTACGGATGCCAATATATGCATTTCTTCATCTGAAAATGCCTGCTCCCTGTGGCAATTGTCAAGGCTGAAAAAGCCCCAGAAATTGCCTTCCAGAAACATCGGGATAATCACAATTGATTTAATCCCGTAAGTATTTAAAAAAGCCTGTTCGTTCTCTTTCAAGCCGGAGAGCGGGCTGTTTATGTTTTCACCGCGTCTGAATAAATTTTCCCATTCGGGTTTTGAGCTGTAAGGGAAATGCAAGCCTATGGGAACAGGCACGTTATTTTGGCCGCAGTTGCTGAGCCATTCATACCGGTGAACAAAATGCAGCCCGCCGTCTATCGTCTCATTGCGCCAAATTTGGACACGGTCGACATCCAGGCTGTTTCCAACAATCTCAAAACTCTTCAACAGCGAAGCCTCAAATGATTTTTCATCATTGATAGACAATAAAACACTTGCCACGTTATTCATCATATTCAGCAAATGTTCCCGCTGTTCAACATCCTTCATTATTTTTTTTATTTCGCGTAAATCACGCACATAGGCAGCCATAGCATATTCGTTGTTATACTTGACACGCACAAGCGTAATTTCGCAGGGTATTGGCTCTCCGTTCAGTTTTTGCTGCAAACATTCAAAACGACAATAGCCATCAGTAAAAGCCTTATCAATAAATTCAGCCGCCTTGACTGTTGACAGGCTCCCATCAGGCTGATACTCCGGTGACAGCCGATTAAAATTATCGATATAATCCTTCTTGTTGGAAAACCCAAACAGGTTTATTACACTCTCGTTACAGTCAAAAAAATCATAATTTCTACCGTGAAAATTCGCACCCAAAGGCATGGCGTTGAACATAATCCGCATACGCTCATTCGCGTCATCCCTCTCAGCGGAAATACGAATCAATAAGGTGATGAGTACTACTACCAATAAAATCCCCAGCGCAATAAGCACTGTCCTTATTATGAACGTTTGCATGGTCCGTATATTGCTTTTCTGTTCAATGAGATGCTGTATTTCCGCTATTTCCACGCCGACAGCCAAAGCGCCGATGACCTCGCTGGTATCCGGCTGAAAAAAGGGACGGTATATAGTCAGATAATCCTTGCCCAGAGTATCAACCTTCCCGATATATTCCGCACCGGCCTGGATAGGCGCATACGCAGCGTTCGCTGATCCAAGCAGGGTATCTACCAGGCGGTTCCCTTCAGTATCAACAACGCTGGTGGATATGCGGCGATAATCGTCATTTTCTTTCATAAAAATGGATGCTGCTATGCCAAGGTCATGCGACAGGCGATCAATAATATCATAGCGGCATGCGATCGAAATGCCCTGTTCGTCCACCAATTCGCCATTAACCAAGTGCAATTCACCATAGTCATTTTTCACCATGGATGAAAAATGCGCCATGTCGCCTTTTAGTTTGCTTTCTCCTACAAGGACGGCGATTTCGAGATTCAGGGTTTCCCTGCCGGAAACGTTTATGAGTAAAAGCGCTGTGATTGCCAGAAGCGCAAGAATGGCGGCTATACCGGTAGTTATCAAGCGTTTGCTAAAGCGGCCCCCTTCTTTCTGCTTTCGTTCAGCAACTCCCATTGTCTTTCTCCCCCTTTATTGCGAAAAAACCTCTCTCGCCGCTTTAAACTGATCTTTCACTTCCAGAAATACTTCCACGATTTTTGGATCAAACTGCTTGCCGGCGCCCATTGTGATGATGTTAACCGCTTCATCTTCCGCTAAGGGTTCTTTATATGATCGCGAGGACACAAGCGCGTCGTATACATCGGCAATTGCCATTATACGCCCCTGTAAAGGTATCTCCGTTCCCGCGAGCCCATGCGGATAGCCGGAGCCATCCCAGCACTCGTGGTGGTATTCCGCGAATAATTTCGCATTATGCAGGAATTCTGCTTCGCCTGTTTGCATGATAATTCTGTCTATTATCTGTGCGCCTTCCATGGCGTGGCGCTTCATTTTTTCATACTCCTCGTTGTCCAGCTTGCCCGGCTTATTTAAAACAGTGTCATAGATATGGACTTTGCCCACGTCATGCAATCGCGCAGATGAAACCACCATTTCCGTGTCCCATCTGCTCATTTCATCAACATACACTGAGCGTTCTTTCATCGCTTTTATAAGTATTTTGACATACATCGCCGTGCGGTCATTGTGCCCGCCCGTCTTTTTATCGCGCTCTTCGACTACGTCCGCCAGAACGTTTACAATTCCGTTTTGTAGCCGCTTGATCTTTGTGGTCCGTTGCCGGATCAGCTCGTCAATTTCCAGATGCGTTTTTATACGGTTTAGCAGTACTGGTGTGGAAAATGGTTTAGTAATAAAATCTACCACGCCCAGTTCAAACCCCTGGGCTTCAATTTTGGTGTCCGTATAGCTGGTCAGAAATATGACGGGAATGTCCTTGTGTGATGGGTTGGATTTCAGGCATACCAGCGCTTCAAACCCGTTCATCTCCGGCATTTCGACATCAAGAAGGATTAAGTCCGGGGTGATTCTTTCCAGAAGTGCAAACATTTTAGCGGCGGACGGCATAGTCAAAACCCGATAGCTTTTTTCAAGGGATTTTTTCACTATTGAGAGGTTGGTATCGCTGTCGTCAACCGCGAAAATAGTTTTCATTAGGTTTGCTTTTTTACTGCTTTTTCAAGCTTATCCATTAAGCCTATATAGTATACTAAGGCATTAATTTGTTTTTTTTGTCAACCGATGATTATTGGCTTTACAGAAAACAGTGAATTTCTTATACTTAACGCTTGCTTTATTGCAGGAGAGAATCATGGGTGCAGGAAAAGATATAGTTATCACGGCATATGGGCATAAAGATGAAATTGACAACATTGCCGTATGCCTGTTTGATAAACAGGAACCTGATCGTTATGGGTATTATGGCGAATCAAACGCGGATAAATACTGCAATGCTTTAAACAAGCTCAAATTGGAAGGGGAATCATGGGTTATTGCCAAAATTGTTTCAGAGAGCGCGCCCTATTCACTGGATGCTTTTTGCCCGGTGACATTTGAAACAATTTTAGGGCTGGATGACAGAAGCCTCCAAAGAGTGATAAGGGAGGTCGATTCTCAGGATCTGGCAAAGGCAATGAAAAATGAAAATGAAGAGGTACAGGGAAGAATATTCCGCAATATGTCCCTAAGGGCGTCTGCAATGTTAAAGGAAGATATAGAATTTATGGGGCCTATCAGGATGATAGATGTGAAAGAAAGCCAGGAAAGGATTATACAGGCAATTCGCCATTTGGAAGAAACCGGTGAAATTGTCAAGCCATGTTTTAAGGGAGGAATAGCAGAATGAACCATGATGAATTCGCAAAAAAATATTATGATATTGTCAGACGCGCCATGGAGTTTTCCGAAAAGGCAAGAAGGGAAGGCTTGCTGGCATTGGAAGAAAAGCTCGATCATAAAAAGATCAATGACAGGGATGTGTTTGAATATGGAATACGTTTTGTTATTGACGGAACGGATCAGGGATTAATCGATAAAATACTTACCAACATTGTTAACCAGGAAAAAGATGAAAATATGCGGACATTAAAAACCATACAAAAAGAAGCTGTTTTAAGGATACAGGATGGTATGAATCCAAGGCAATTATACGCGCTGTTAAATTCGTATACCGATATTTCGTTAAGAGAAGATGAAATGAAACCTGTATGTTAACCGTTCCTGACTATACCTGATTTTGCGCTTTATAGAATTTGCCGAACTCCACATCATCGACCTTTATGTGTTTTACAATCCAGGTGATTAATGAATTGTTAAGCTTCATCGTAAATTCCAGGGAATGGCCGTTAGCCGCAAATTCGTCCTTTAATTTGGCAAAATCGCTTACATAATAAGCGTGTTTTGCTTTGTGTTCCTCATATTTCGGGTAGTTGCTTTTTAAGTGAATTTCCTGCTCATCACTGAAGTGTTTATCAATATATTCACCCAGGTAATCAATGGTCTTTTGGGTTTCTTCTTTGGAAGCGGCCTTTTCCCCTGCTGCTACCAGGTTGTTAATCCTGTTAATCAGTTCCCTGTGCTGCGTATCAATTTTTTCAACGCCTGTTTCCATGTCTTTTGTTAAACTGAGCATAATTTTTTCTCCTTTTTGTTAATTATTTTATTAATACCGCCCGGAAGCGATATTGACAAGCCCGTGCAAAAACCAGCGGTCTACTTTTGTCGTCAGGTGAAGCTCGTCCACGCTTACGCCGCGCTTTATTGCCTCATACAGCACGAACAGGCGCTCGTCGGTTACGGTGCGGAGCAGGGCGCGTATCTCGTCGTCTGTTTTTGCCGACAGCCGGGGCAAGTCAAGGCTGTTAAGGCCGATTTCCGCGCCGCGCACGGCTTTTAAAAGCGCTTCCTCGAAGGTGTCCGCGAGTGCCATTACCTCTCCGGTCGCTTTCATCTGCGTGCCAAGATCCTTCTGCGCGTAAACGAATTTGTCAAAGGGCCATTTCGGAAATTTGACTGCCACATAATCAATTGTGGGCTCAAATGCCGCGAAAGTGTTTCCCGTAACGGCGTTGATTATTTCGTCCAGGGTGTAGCCGATGGCGATTTTAGTCGCGACTTTCGCGATTGGGTAGCCGGTCGCCTTGCTCGCCAGCGCCGAAGAGCGTGAGACGCGCGGGTTTACTTCGATTACAGCGTATTCAAAGCTGTGGGGGTGCAGGGCAAACTGGACGTTGCAGCCGCCTTCTACGCCAAGGGCGCGGATTATATCCAAAGCGGCAAGGCGCAGCATTTGGTATTCCTTGTCCGCCAGCGTAACGGCTGGCGCTATCACAATGCTGTCGCCGGTGTGTATGCCAACCGGATCAAAGTTTTCCATGGAGCAGACGGTAATCACATTCCCGTTGCGGTCGCGCATAACTTCGTATTCAATTTCCTTCCACCCGGCGACGGATCTCTCCACCAGAATCTGGCCTATAGGCGATATGGAAAGGCCGTTTGCTGCGATTTCACGAAGGGCGCTTTCATCTGCCGCGATGCCGCCGCCCGAACCGCCCAGCGTGAAAGCCGGGCGCACAATTACCGGGTAGCCGATTTCATCCGTGAACTCAAGCGCCGTGTCTGTGTCATTCGCGATTGCTGAAGGGATAACCGGCTGGCCGATGCTCTGCATGGTTTCCTTGAAAATGCGCCTGTCTTCCGCCATATCAATCGTTTCGGGGGAAGAGCCCAAAAGGCGCACGTTCATTTTTTCAAGGAAGCCGTCGCGGGCAAGCTGCATGCACAACGTAAGCCCTGTCTGGCCGCCCAGCCCTGAAAGGATGCTGTCAGGGCGTTCCTTTTCAATAATCCGCTTGATGGTGGTAAGGGTCAGAGGCTCGATGTAAATTCTGTCGGCGATATTTTTATCAGTCATAATGGTAGCGGGATTGGAATTGACCAGGACGATTTCAATACCGTCCTCGCGCAGCACGCGGCAAGCCTGAGTGCCGGCATAGTCAAACTCCGCCGCCTGTCCTATCACAATCGGGCCTGAGCCTATGACCATTATTTTATTTATATTTTTATTTAACGGCATAAGCCTCTATCTCTTCTATGTCTTCAATAATATCTACGAACAAAAATACTTCGTCATTAATCGCGTAATAATAAGTTATCATCTGTTCTTTTGTCGTGAAATCGCGATAAATATTTGACAGGCAGCTTTTTCTTCCCATGGCAAAAGCTGTCAGGCTTTCATGAAAATAACCGCGCCATGCCCAATTTTTGTTCTTATAATCGCGGGATATAATTTCTCCAGAATTCCGCTCAATATTATCGGAAAGCTGAACGCCCTGCCGACTGCACAAATAAATCCTTTTCACATCCGGCAATTTACGCAAAAGCTTTATAAGGTACGCGTCGGAGTTTATTTTTTCGTGATCAAACGGATTTTCAAGCAGGAAACGCTCAATCTTGGCGTCAAGTGAATTCCTCATGATCTCCGCGTTGACCGCGCTGTTGTGTATAGCTAAATAAGCGGTTTCAATTAAAGCGGAAAATACAAATGATTTAATAACTGTATCTCGCATAGACGGCTGAGGGTCGGCTATTAAGAATCCCTGATAGAACCTTCCCTTTGAAGAAATGCATATGTCAAGCTGCCGGTGTGTCTCTATGCCTTCGTACAGCACTTCGATACCGACAGAATCGGCAAAAGCGGCAAGAGACCGCAAATACTCGCGGTAATGATAAGAATTCTCGCTCTTATGGATGTAGTCAATATTGATTTTTATGATGTCGGGATGAAGCTTCGCCAACCGGTCAATATTGCTGGCTTTCTTTCCGTAATCGTCAAGCGCGATACGGCAGCCGATTTTTTTGTAATGGACTATAGCGCGGAGATAATCTTCGCTCGCGTTAAACTCTTCTTCCGTAATTTCAATAACAAGTTTTTCAGGGGCTATGCCGAATTCTTTTATCAGCTGCAAAGTTACCATTTCTTCGGGATTTTCCACGAATGACAAAAGCCATGCCAATCTGATATTGATAAACAAATATTCATCCCGATTTTCTTCAGCGTATTTTTTAAGAGCGTATCTTCTTACTATTCTGTCTATCCTGAGGGCTTCTTCATGCGAGGTGTCAGGGTCGTCAAAATAAACGCCTAACGATTTTATAGTTCCGTCGTCGTCAATAAAGCGCCCCAAAACTTCAAAAGCGTATACCTCTTTGGTATCGGCGGAAAGAATAGGCTGAAAGTAAGCGACTATTTTATCTGATTGGATTTCACGCATTGGCGTTCATCCTTTCCATGAAGCGGTCAAACAAAAAACCAGTATCCAGCGGCCCGCCGCGCGCTTCAGGGTGAAACTGTACCGAAAACGAATTGCCGTAATCCAGCCCCTCGCAGGTACCGTCGTTTACGTTCACAAAAGAGCTGTTATCCGTCACGACGGCGTACCCGTGGTTCTGGCTGGTGATGTACACGCGCCCTGTCGATAATTCCTTAACCGGCTGATTGGCGCCGCGGTGGCCGAATTTGAGCTTGCGCGTCGAATAGCCGTTTGCAAGCGCGAGCAGTTGATGCCCAAGGCATATGCCGAAGATCGGCACATTGCCATGTTGGAGATCGCGGAGCGTTTCGATTATACAATCGTTGGCGCTTTCCGCCGGGTCTCCCGGGCCATTAGTTAGCATGATCCCGTCCGGCTTCATCTTCAGTATTTCCTGCGCTTTCGTGTCATGCGGGAAAGACCACACCTCGCAGCCCCGCGCCGCCAGCGCTTCCGCTATGCCTCTCTTCGCGCCGAAATCCATCAACGCCACTCGCCTGACTGTTTGTGAGTTTTTTGGCGAGGTTTTCGTAACCGAGCGCGAAGAAACGGCGGCGACGGCGTTCAGGATTGAATACGCCTTTGCTTCGGCAATGTCATCCGGTGTCGGCGGCTTTGTCGTGATTTTACCGTTCATCACGCCATTTTGCCTGATGACCCTGGTAAGCGCCCTCGTATCAATTCCGCACAGGCCGATAATGTCGCGCTCTTTTAAGAAAGCGTCAAGGTTGCTTTCGCTTCTGAAATTAGATGGGTGTTGGCAGGGATGCTTGACGATGTATGCTTTTGCCCCGACGGCTGAGCTTTCAAAATCGGCTGGAATAACGCCGTAATTTCCAATCAGGGGAAAGGTCTGTAAAACGATCTGCCCGTAATAGCTTTGATCGGTTAAGGTTTCCAAATAGCCGGTCATGCCGGTAGCGAACACGACTTCGCCGGTAACTTCGCCCTGGGCGCCAAAGGAGCTGCCTTCAATTATTGTGCCGTTCTGTAAAACCAAATATGCCTTCATCTCTTACCGGGTATTTTCTACTAAACCGCTATTTTCCGCAAGGGTTCGCATTGAAATCGAAATATTATTCTGCTTGACATTATTTATATTAAGTAATATTAAAAAATAATGTTTATTAAAGGGTTTACCTATGGCTGGGATGGGCGCAACGGCAATTACAGAACGCCTGAGGCAGTGTCTTCGATGGAAAAATTCCGGCAGGCGGGCAATGAATGGCTTTGCCTTGCGTTTTCTGTAATGCAGGAACAGTTTTCATCGACTAAAATCAGCTTTGATTACCGCTACACTGTCAAAGATCGCGATCTTGAATTTGCGGTAAAAAAAGCCCATGAATTGGGGATGAAGGTCTGCCTGAAACCTGTTATCAACTGCATGGACGGAGTCTGGAGAGCGGAAATAAATTTCCCTGATTTTAATATGATGGGAAAAGATATGTACTGGGGCCAATGGTTTGAACACTACACGGCTTTTATTTGCCATTATGCCGAATTGGCTGAATATACAGGCTGCGAAATGCTGTGCATAGGCTGCGAAATGGTTGCCTCGGAAAGAAAAGAAAGCCATTGGCGTAATTTGATAAACGAAACAAAGAAATTCTATTCGGGGCCTCTTGTATACAACGCCAACCACGGCAGTGAGGACAACGTTCACTGGTTTGACGCTGTTGATTATATCGGAACCAGCGCTTATTACCCTGTGGCGAAAATTCCGGGTGAAACCGAAGAAAATATGTTTGCGGCCTGGCAACCCATAAAGGAACGGGTAAAAGCCTTAAGCGAAAAATGGGAAAAGCAGGTAATGTTTATCGAAATCGGCTGCCGCAGCGCAAAAGGCTGCGCTATAATGCCCTGGGATTTTACCCATTCGGAATTTCCCTACGATGAAGACGAGCAGGCCAATTTCTATCAGTCATGTCTTAGGACATTTTTTGATGAGCCGTGGTTCGCTGGTTTCTTTTGGTGGGACTGGAGCACGAGAATATACAACGCGGAAAAAGCAAAGGGCAATACAGGTTTTAATATTCACGGGAAAAAGGCCGAAACTGTGCTAAAAGAATGGTATTCAAAATCGCGAGAATAATTTTTTGGAATGTTAATAAACCCCATTACCCGCGTCAGAAAATTCGCCAGTTCAGACCCCGTTGGCGCACTATATGCGATGGACGGTCTGCTTGCTGCGCTGGCTGTAAACATCGCTTCTAATAATAACAATTTATTCGCGCTCCGGCTTGGAGCAGGGGATTACCAGCTAAGCCTTGTGCAATTCCTGCCGCAATTATTTACCTTGCTGATACTGATACCCGGAGGGCTTTTTACCGGAAGCCTTCGCAATAAACGCCGCGTAATAACAGGCGCTTTGATTGCCGGCTCGATTGGGTATCTGCTTTGCGCTTTGTCTCCATTTTTCGGGTTAACGCCCCTCTCGAATGAATTTTACCTTACGCATTCAATTTACTTTTTTCTTGTCTTCCTCGCGCTTGCAGCAGGCTCCCTGGCGATGTACAACATTTCGTGGCAGTCTTTTTTTCCCGAAGTAGTGGACATAAAGGATCGTAACCGCGTTCTGACAATACGTTCTCATATGGATGTTTTCATAAGCATACCCCTGCCGCTGTTGGTTGGAATAATTTTATTGCACACTGCGGCAGGCAGGGGAAAAATCAACGTTCATCAATGTTTTTATTTTTTCTCTGCGCTGTTTTTGGTACTGACGGCTATGAATTACCACCGCATTAAAGCTGTCCGGCCTGCAGCGCCAAAGCGCGTTTCTTTTTTTGAAACAAAAAAAGCCGTGAAAAGCCTTATACATAACAGGCAATATTTGCTGTTCATTGCAGCCGCGCTGTTCTTTTACATGATGTGGCATTTTGACTGGACCTTGTATTTTATCGGACAGGCAAGTTATCTGAAAATGAACGAGTTTCAGATTGGACTTGCGACGCTGGGCGCTACAACGGCCCAGTTTTTAACAATGCGTTTTTGGAGCCGTATAAATGAAAAATACGGCGTAGTGCTTCCGGTTACTATGGGCATTTTAGGGTTAAGCCTTTGCCCCATTGCGATGATCATCTCAACCAGCTTGCCTGTTTCTATAGGGCCTTATATTTTTCTGACACTACATGCAATAGTCAGCCTGCCGTTAGCGACTATTACATTGAATATGCTTCAATGCCTTCTGCAAGTAACAGACGAAGAGTACCGCAGTTTCTCGATCTCGGTTTACACCTGCCTTGTATGTTTGTCAAACGCGGTAATGCCGGTGGCGGGCATCGCCCTTTACCGTGCGCTTGGCGGCGACAGAGACGGACTCAGGCTTTCTTTTGCGATCATTTTCGTCCTGCGAATTGTTGCTGCCGGTTTATGGCTTTTACGCTGGAGGTGGCAGAAAAATCGCGCCTGAAATATTGCCTGTCCGCGTTCTATTCTGTACAATTCGCTTTGGGGGATAAAAATGCAGACTAAAGAAACTACAATCGAAGAACTTGCCGAAGTAAACCGTGCGCAGATAGAGCATCGCGCAATGTGGATGGGCCTCATCTATGATGAAATGGTTAAAGCGGGTATTTACGCCGAATCAATTATCAGGCGGGCTATAAAACGTTGTGGACGGATTCGCGGCGAGCAGCTAAAAAAACGCTGCGCAGATCCGAAGAATCTCGAAAGCTTTAAGAATGCGTTTTTAAGCGATCTTGTTAAAAAAACCTTCGAAGCGGATCTTGTAAACAGCGATGAGGCTTCGCTCAACATTGATTTTCATTATTGCGCTTTGGTTAACGCATGGAAAAAAATCGGCCTTGACGACAAAGCCTGCGAATTGCTATGCGACATGGCAATGGAGGGCGACAGGAGCATGGCCGAATTAATGGAACTGCAATTTACACTTGGCAAGACTATCGCGCAAGGCTGCCCAAGCTGCGAGCTTCGCTTTAAAAAATAAAGTAATGCTATATGGCGCGGCTCGTTATTCATAACGCTAAGGCCTACTGTGAGCGCGGAAGTTTCGCCCAGGCTGTCCTGATACACGACGATAAAATTGCCGCTGTAGGCACAAACGAAGAAATAATTACAAATGCGCCTGGCATTGAAAAAATAGACGCTGGGGGCAGCCTTTTACTGCCCGGTTTCAACGATTCGCATCTGCACCTGTATTCTTTTGGACGCAATAGGCAACGTATAAAGGCTAACGGCGTTACTTCAATTGACGAACTGATCGTACGGGGGCGCGATCTCATCGACCGTTTAAAACCGCCTGAAGGCACTGTTGTCTCAGGCACAGGCTGGAATCAGGATTTATTTACCGGCGAAAAGCGCCTTCCCAACCGCCATGACATCGATCGTATCTCTACCGAACACGCTGTGATTATTTCCCGTGTCTGCGGACATACGCTATGCTGTAATACTTTGGCTATGAAAATGGCAGGGATTACGCGGGACAGCGTGAAAGCGGAAAGCGGGCAAATAGAGCTGGACGAAAACGGCGAGCCTTTGGGAATATTCGGCGAAGGGACGGCTCTTTATAAAATCAGGGACATGATTCCGCCTTGCAGTCAGGAGCAAATTGAGGAGCAACTATTGTACGCTATGCGTCACGCGCTTGAGAACGGCATTACATCGGCTGGAAGCAGGGATGTTATTGAGGATAATTACCAAAGCATCGTCGACGCGTATATCAAACTGTTTACCGAAAACGATCTGCACCTGCGCGTTAGTCTGCAATGCACTATTGAGAATGACGCGGTATTTAACGAGTTTATCAAGCGCGGCTGGATAACAAGATCCTCAATGGGTCATCCTTATCTTACAATGGGGGCGTCAAAACTTTTCGCGGACGGCTCGCTTGGCTCACGCACTGCTTATATGCGAAAGCCGTATTTGGACGCGCCGTCTACGCGCGGCCATCAAATTCATTCGCAGGAAGAGATGGACGCGCTGGTACTTAAAAACCATAATAACGGCTTTCAGGTAATCGTGCACGCCATTGGTGACGCGGCTATTGAAGAAACGCTGAACGCTTTTGAAAAAGCGAACGATGGCAGTACTAACGATCTGCGCCATGGGTTAGTGCATTGCCAGATTACCGATCTGCCGCTTCTGCAGCGCATGGCGGATAACGGCATCCTCGCATTCATGCAGCCTATTTTTCTTACCCACGATCTTTATATGCTTGAAAACCGCGTAGGCAAAGAGCTCGCGTCTACATCCTACGCCCATGCAACAATGGATAAATTGGGAGTTAAAGTGGCTTACGGAACTGACAGCCCGGTAGAATCCATGAGCCCGCTGGAATGCATCGACTGCGCGGTAAACCGCCATGACGTAACAAACGGGTATCCAGAAGAAGGCTTTTACTCTGGCGAATGTGTAGACATATATACTGCTGTTGACGCTTACACCATTGGCAGCGCATACGCCGAATTCGCTGAAAGCTACAAAGGCAGAATCAAGCCGGGTTACCTTGCTGACCTGACGCTATTGGATCGCGATATTTTTTCAATACCGCGAAAAGAAATTAGCACGGCGCAGGTGTTGTGGACTATGGTAGGCGGGGTTATGGCGTATAGGAAAGCGCTGTAGATGCCGGGTACAGGGCTTGCCCTTGTGGTATAATACCCTTTATTGTTTGTATTTGAAGCGAGGGTTATATGTTGGTAGTTGATGGATTTTTTGAAAACGGTGTGTTTACACCGGATAAACCTCTAACCGCCATTGCAGGCAAGCAGAAAGCTGTTTTGAATATTTATAATACAGACGAAACAGCGGAAGAAAAACACATAAAAAAGCAGGAAGCATTTCAGCGTTTTATGCGGTATCGAGGAACATTGCCTGCCGGGTTTGATTACAAAAAAGAATTGTCCGAATACAGAAATGAGCGTTATGGTCATATTGATTGATACTAATATTATTTTGGATTACCTCATCGCACGCCAACCATTTATGGACAACGCTGATAAAGTATTGCGTTTATGTTTCGGGCAAAAATGCAGTGGCTATATGGCAGCGCACAGCGTAACCAATATATTCTATATCCTTCGCAGGCAATTTTCTGTGAGCGAAAGAAAAAAGATGTTAATAGAACTATGTGAATTTATTGAAATCGCTGGTATCCAAAAAAAGCAGATAATAGACGCGCTTGTCAATGATGATTTTAATGATTTGGAAGACTGTCTGTAGGTTGAATGCGCCAGAATGGTGAATGCTAATTATATTATTACTCGCAACATTACTGATTTTTCTTCTTCGCCTATTCCTGCAATCTTACCCGAGGATTTGTTGCAAAAAATAATGGAGGAAGAAACTTAAGAGGAAAAATATTCACGCAAAGGCACATCGAACCTTCGATTCGCGAGCGCAAAGTACACGAAGGATTACGATTATCTAGGTTGTTGTAAATCTACAATATGCTTTTGTTTTTATGAAAAAGAAGCAATAAAAATCTTTAAATTTACAGATTCTCTGAAACTCTTTGCGAAAATGTGACCGATACCTTTTGTCCGTTTTCTATCATACTATTCTATTTTTGCTTTCTTCCGCGAAGGATTGTTTTATTGCCTTTATTACCTCTCCTATAATATCTTGTCTTAGTTTTTCCAGTTCGCTTTGAGGGCTAGGGGTAGATGCAAAAAGTTCATGGGTTTCAATGTCTAAGGCTTTTGCAAGGAGATCCAGCACTTCAGGCGTCGGAAATTTTCGGCAAGTTTCAACAGTGGCTAGGTATTGCGAGGAAATATTGGCCATTTCAGCCAGCTTATCTTGAGAAAACCCGAGCTTTCGACGGTACGCTTTCAAATTATTCGCCAATACTTCCCTAATATTTGTCATTTTCGACCTTTTAGCCTTTAAGAATAGGATAATTGTTTTTGGGTACTTGACTTATTGGCTTTACGGATAATATATTATTCTTTATGACTAATTATTGTGTTTTTTGCTTTTTATCAGTGGTAATTCAAGATATTTCGGGAAAACGCCGGTGGCGCTCGTATTGGTGCATATCGGCTTTTTACTGCCCTTGAGGGCGGGTTAATTTTTGTGATTACCCGCTCATAAAGACGGGAATCACATGCGAATAATCGCAAAGGAGTTTTATGTGAAGAACTATGCCAAATATCTGGGGTTTATCGCAATTGTAGCGGTAATCGGGCTTTTTACAGCTTGCGGCGGAGAAGATCCTGGAAAAACAATAAATGTTACCGGAATTCTAGCGGAGTACCTTAAGGCTACCTTGGGTATCGATCTTACTGATGTTTCTGATCCGGTGAATGAATTCAAGGTGGCCATGGGAGTTGGGCAGCTCTCCGGTTCTACAGTTACATTCGATTTGTATATTGTTAAGAAAGATCCAGGAAATCATGAGTATCAATCTTCTGATCGATGGACAGGAGGGGGAACTTTTAATATGCATTTGTCTATTATATGGAGGATGGATGGCCTATGCGGATAATATTGAAATTAAAAATACCGTGACAACAATCCCTTTCAATAAATTTACAATATTTCCGTGGTTTCAGTGATGAAATCGGCTGCGCGGAATGCCTACCGCTGACCAAAGCCGAAGGCTAGACCTTAGGTCTGACGGATCTGTAGGACATCCGAATTCCGTAGTGTCGTCAAGGAATTGGCGACACTACATATAAAGAATTATTCATAATGTGTCTATTCTATTTTTTAACACTCCCTACAAACGAAGAAAAAATTTTCCTTGAGATTTCATCTTTAAGTGAATATTCAGGATGCCACTGAACAGCCCATACAAAAAAACGATCTGGCATATAGCCGGGCAACATCCATATACTGCCTTTCTTTTCATCCCAAAGGGGAATAACTCCGATCATAGGCCGTTCCATATTCCCACCCTTTATATTTTTCCATATTTGATGATAATAATTCAAAAGGAGCAAGACATGGACGCGCTGGGATATTACAACGGAAAATGGGGGCCTCTGGACGAGATGACCGTGCCGATGAACGACAGGGGCTGCTACTTTGGGGACGGAGTGTACGACGCTACCATCGCCGCTAACGGATTTGTCTTTGCCCTGGATGAGCACATTGACAGGTTTTTCAACAGCGCAAAGCTCCTGGAAATAGAAATCGGCCTATCAAAAGAGGAATTAAAAAAAACCCTTAATGAAATGTATACCAAAGTGGATAAAGGAGTGTACCAGGTTTATTGGCAGGCGACTCGCGGAACAGGCAGGAGGAGCCATGTATTTCCGGCGGGTACCTCAAATCTCTGGATTATGATAAAGCCCAATCACATCGACAACCTTTATAGAAAAATAAAGCTCATTACCACGGAAGATACCCGCTTCCTCCACTGCAACATCAAGACCCTTAACCTTATTCCCAACGTAATTGCCTCCCAACGGGCGCTGGAAGCGGGCTGCCAGGAAGCGGTCTTTCACCGGGGCGAAACGGTAACCGAGTGCGCCCACAGCAATGTCCACATCATCAAAAACGGCAAGTTTATCACCCACCAGGCGGATAACCTAATCCTCCGGGGCATAGCCCGCAGCCATTTGTTGAAAGCCTGCGCCAGGCTGAACATTCCGGCTGACGAACGGGAGTTTACCATCCCGGAACTATTTGACGCGGATGAGGTGCTTGTGTCCAGCAGCGGCACTTTAGGCCTTAGCGCCGATACAATCGACGGGAAAAGCGTGGGAGGAAAAGCGCCGGAACTGCTTAAGAAAATTCAGGACGAAGTGCTGAGGGAATTTATCGAAGCGACGGGCTACGTTCCTGCCTGGAGTGCTCTCTGATATAATTTTCTTTGGCGCGATTCCGCGCTCTCGATGATTTCTACCAAAAATATGATTTTTCAACAGGGGTATTCAAATAGCCATGTATGGTATAGAATAGCTATAGAGGAGTAATGAGGAGTGTATAAATTATGACAGAAAACAAGCAAGAGCCGGTAACGGAGCCTGAAAGCCTTGAACGGGCGCTTAGCCGGATACGCGAAGCCCAAAAAGTTTATGCGACGTTCAGCCAGGAGCAGGTTGACCGGATATTCTTCGCGGCGGCCAGAGCCGCGGCAAAGGAACGCATCCCCCTGGCAAAAATGGCGGTAGCGGAAACCGGTATGGGTGTTGTGGAGGACAAGGTTATTAAAAACCTTTACGCCTCCGAGTACATCTATAACGCCTATAAAAACGAAAAAACCTGTGGCGTAATCGAGGACGATCCGGCGTACGGCATTACCCGGATTGCCGAGCCTTTAGGCCTTATAGGGGCGGTGATTCCCACCACCAACCCCACCTCTACGGCGATTTTTAAGTCGCTCATTTGCCTTAAAACCCGGAACGGCATCATCATCTCGCCGCACCCCCGCGCCAAGAAAAGTACCTGTGCGGCAGCGAAGATCGTGCTGGACGCGGCAGTTGCTGCCGGTGCGCCTCCTGGGATCATCGGCTGGATCGACGAGCCGAGCCTTGAAATGACCAATACGGTAATGAAAGAAGCTGACACCATCCTTGCCACCGGCGGGCCAGCCATGGTCAAGTCGGCTTATTCGTCAGGCAAGCCCGCCCTCGGCGTCGGATCCGGCAATACGCCTGCCATCATCGATGACAGCGCGGACATACTCCTCGCGGTGAACTCTATTATCCACTCAAAAACGTTTGATAACGGCATGATTTGCGCGTCGGAGCAGTCGGTAATCGCCCTGCAGGGCGTCTACGATCAGGTAAAAGCCGAATTTATCCTCCGGGGCTGTTACTTCCTTAACCCTGAAGAGACCGAAAAGGTACGGAAAACGATCATCGTTCGCGGGGCGCTGAACGCGAAAATCGTCGGGCAGAAGGCGGCGACAATCGCGGAGCTTGCGGGCGTAAAAGTTCCGGAAGAAACGAAAATCCTCATAGGTGAAGTTGAAAGCGTGGAGCTTTCGGAAGAATTTGCCCACGAAAAACTTTCCCCGGTGCTGGGCATGTATAAGGCGAAGGATTTTGACGACGCGCTGGACAAGGCCGACCATCTGGTAAAAGACGGCGG